>Ga0207414_1000130_pt1 | contig 37878 bp, 24 predicted proteins | sample PonA231FremontCA_2_FD_187269 | JGI IMG/M metagenome (GOLD analysis project Ga0207414, IMG submission 187269) | Marine sediment microbial community from Fremont, CA, USA - Pond A23 Sediment 1 (SPAdes) | ecosystem: Environmental > Aquatic > Marine > Unclassified | place: USA: Fremont, California...
CCGTCGATGTCGTGCTCGGCGGCGAAGTCCATGTAGCGCTTCGTCCGCTCGGTGGTGGCGCCGTGGACGCCGTTGCGGCCCCACGAGTATTTGTCGATGTGCATGCCCCACCAGATGCCGACGTACGTCATCGGCTCGATCCAGGAGGGGTCCTCGATTTTCGAGGGCTCGTTGAGGTTTTGCAGGAGGTGCGACTCGATGAGGGCGCCAGGGCGGTCGGCGATCTGGAGGACGCGCCAGGGGGTCTGGTGCGGCACGCGTGCCTTCACCTTCACGCCGTCGGGCCACGGCACGAGGTTCGTGTGCAGGGTCGTGGGCGTCTCGGGGTCGGCCCGGAGCGTCATGCTGGAATAGTCGGTGAGGGCCGCCTCGTGGATTGCAAGGTAGCGCGTCTCGTCCGGGCTGCGCATCGTCATCGGCGGGTTGACGGCGCCCGGATGGTCGTCCTTCACGCTCCTCTCGGGCCGCCCGCCATCTGTTTCTTCGAGGTAGGAATTGTAACTGATCGCGGCCGCGCTGTCCCGGATCGCACTCAGCGGGGTTTTGCGATAGACCCACTCGTAATTGTCGTAATCGTCGGGAATCCACCAGGCCGTGTGGTCCGCCGTGAGGCGAAAGTCGGTGTCCTCCGACGCGATGCGGAGCGAGTCGAGGCCGTCCTGCTCGGGCCAGCGGTAGCGGAAGGCCACCCCGTCGTCGTAGGCCCGAAGGACGAGATCGAGCCGCCGCCCCGGCCCGTCCGTCTCCTGGAGCCGGATGGTGCGCTCGGAAAAGTGATTGCGCACCGAATCCTGCGTGCCCCACACGGGGGTCCACGTGGTGTCGACCGTGCGCCGGGTCGTCCCCGTGACCTCGAAGCCGTCGCGCAGGGGCGGTCCGTTGTCGAGCTCGAAGCCGAGCGCAGAGGGCGCGATGATCGTGTCGCCGTCAGCCACGACGTGGTAGTGCGGTCGGCCGTCGCGCAGCTCAACGCGGATGGTGTTCGAGCCGTCGGGGGAGGTTGCGTTCATTGGGGCGGGAGAGGAGCAGGCGGTGAGAGAAACGGCGAGCGCGACCGCGGCGACGAGCACATACGCGGCCGGGCGGGAGACAAGCATGACGAGGGGCGGAGTGAGGGGCAGAATTCCGTCGTGGGGGTGGGGTTGGGGAAAGCATCCACGGCCCACAGGATACGACGTGCACCGAGAAAACCCAAAGGCCCCTCCGCGTCCGGGACATCCCGAAACGGAGGCGCGTACACAACGGTGGCTCGTAGATAGAGGGGCCGTTCCCTCGTTCCGACCGTCCTCGTAACGGTCGTGTTCGGGGGGGCACGGAAGCCTCCACGTCCGCTTTTCCCAATCTCCCGCGCTCGGCATGTACGACTGCTGCCCCCGCGACGTCATTGAAATTGAATCCGCCGATGCCCTGCTCCGCCATATCGACCGGGAGCAGTCCCTTCAGAACATTGCCGTGCAGGGCGTGGACCTTACAGCCCCGACCGTGGAGGCCGCCCTCACGGCCGTCCCGGCGGAGGATGCTTGCTTCCTGGGGTGCCAGCTCACCGACTCCGCAGAACAGCACGTGCGGGAGACCGGCGGCACCGTCTTTCCGGGCTTCGTAGGGGTCCCGTTTCGTCCGTACCGCGCCTCCCTCTACACCCCCGCCGAGCTGATGGAGGGATACGAGCGGGGACGCCCCGAGACGCGCGACCAGACCGCCGACGCCCGCATCTACCGGTACTTCAAGGCCCGGAAGCGCGACGGACGCGACGCCCCCATCATGGATGCCCTCGCCTTTCGCATCCACGACCACGCCATCGACAATGCCCTGCGGGCGCTCCTGTCCCCGTCGGATGGCCCCCGCCGGCGCGTGGTCGGCATCATGGGCGGCCATCAGCTTCGGCGCGACGCGGACCTGTACCGTCGCGTGGCCCACCTGGCCTGGCGGTTGGCCCACGCCGGCTTCTTCGTGGCCACCGGCGGCGGCCCGGGGGCCATGGAGGCGGCGAACCTGGGCGCCGCCCTCTCCTCCTACGAGTCCAGCGCAGTGGACGAGGCGGTGGATCGTCTGTCCGACGCCCCGCACTACGAGGACGCTCCCTATCTCGACCGAGCCCTCGAGGTCCGCGAACGCTATCCCGACCGCGCGGAGAGCCTCGCGGTACCCACCTGGTTCTACGGCCACGAACCTTCCAACCTCTTTTCCACGCACGTGGCCAAGTATTTTGCCAATAGCATCCGCGAGGACGGGCTCCTTGCCATCGCGACCTACGGGGTCGTGTACGCGCCCGGCAGTGCGGGCACCATCCAGGAGGTGTTCATGGACGCCGCCCAGAACCACTACGAAACCTTTGGACCAGCCAGTCCCATGGTGTTCCTCGACCGCACCTACTGGACCGAGACGAAGCCTGTCTACCCGCTCATGGAGACGCTGGCGGAGGGGACCCCCTACGCAGACTGCCTGACGGCCACCGACGATGTCGGGGCGGTCGTGTCGCTCATCGACGAATACGCCGCCACACGAACGGCCTCCGTACAGAACGACTAGTCGCGGCTACTGACCGTCCGAGTCGGCCGTTTCATTCGAGCGGGCGGGGGCGTCGCCCCGCATCTCGGCCCATGCCTGCTCGGCGTCCACCCGCTTCCACACCTCGCGGAGCTTGTAGTCGCCCACCTCGCCGATGTGGTACCACGTGTCCCCTTCAATCCGGGCCTCGAACCGCAGCGTGATCCCGTTCATGGAGGGGTCCGAGTGGTACTGGATGTGCTCGACGTATACGTCCCGCTGCGGATAATATTCGTACCGCCCCCCTCCCGCGAGCACCGTCTCTCCATCTTCCGTCTCGCGCCCCCAGGCAAAGTGGGTGGAGTTCAGAATTTTGTAGTTCGCCCCCCAGCTCCCGCTCTGGTCCACCACCGAATCCGGATAAACCAGCTCCTGGGACACCATTTTCCAGGTGCCCTCCAGTTGGTTCGCCGGAAGCTGGGCCCAGGCCATCATCGGCCCCGTGAGCAATAGCGCAAGAACGAGACCGCAGAGACGACGTGTCGTGCGCATGGCAGCGGAGCACTTTTTTATGGAGCCATCGCAGAGCGGGCTGTACTATGGTGTCAAGACATGCACGCGGCACCAGAAGACTTCCTTCTTCGGGCGAACCCATCACACCCATTGCTCCGAACTCAATTCACCCCATCAGCGAGGGCCAGCGGTCATGCCCTTTGTGGTACTGACGGAGTAAATCAAGTTTGGGACGACAAAAGCTCCCCTCTGGCGTTTGAACGGGGGATACACATGCCGTAAACCCATAGCACAACGCCCAGACTCTTTTTCTTAAAATAACACAATCGTCACTGTATGTCAACTAGGGCGTCCCTCCCCCAGGGTAACCGCATCAATAGCCTACTGCTTCAGACTGACGCTCAGACATCTATTTTCGAGAAGTGGAGACACTAAAAGCGTTCTCGTTTGTCGTCCCACACTTGTATTCATTGCATCAGTGTATTCATTGCATCAGTCGCTTCGCTCGTGTGGGCCCCGTCCGACTGGGCGAAGAGGCTCCACAATCGTCAGATGGGCTCCAAGTCGAGCGTGGAGCGACGGTTTGCGTTCATGCGATTGCCCTGGTCCCTCCCCACTCCCATACGGCTCTTCCTATCCGGTGGGCGGGCCCGGGGAAACCGTCCGGGGAGGGTGGGGAAGGCCGCCCCGAAAGCAGCGTCTCGCCATGCCCCCGTCACAAAAATATCCCCTTCTGCCGCGGCTCGGCGCCGCCTCGTGGCAGAAGGGGACGAATGCAGAGGGACTTCGTGGGGCGGCCAGGGACACGGCCTCGGGGCCTCTCCACTACGGGAAAATGCCCATCTGCTCGTAGGAATTTGCGATCTTGTCGATGGCACTCACAAAGGCCGCCGTGCGCATGTCCACGTCCTTCTCCTCCCGAATCTCTCGGATCTCACGGTAGGCCTGGGTCATCGTGTCCTCCAGGCCCGAGTTCACGAGGTCCCGCTCCCCAGCCCCAAAGCTCACCTGCTCGATGAGCGACTCGAGCAGATCCTCGTTAAAGTCCTCGGCGGTCAGCTCATCGACGGCCCGGAGAATGCGCTCGGCGTTCCGCTCCTCGAAGCGCCGGCTCATGCGGCCGTGGCGCACGTGCGACAGGTTGCGCAGCCACTCAAAGTACGACACCGTAACTCCCCCGGCGTTGAGGTAGACGTCGGGGATGATCATCACCTGCTTCTCCTGAAGAATATCGTCGGCCTGCGAGGTGACAGGACCGTTGGCCGCTTCGGCGATGATAGTCGCCTGAATGTTCGGGGCATTGTCGGCGGTGATAACGCCTTCAAGGGCCGCCGGAATGAGAATGTCGCAGGGGAGTTCGAGGGCCTTGGCCGACGTCTTAATGTTTTCGGCCCCGGGAAAATCCAGAATAGAGTCGGTGTCTTGACGGTGCGCCACTACATCCTCCACGGAGAGCCCGTCGGGATCGTAGATGGCTCCCTCAATCTCGGCGATCCCCACGATGTTGGCCCCACCCTCCGCCTCGAGAATTCGGGCCGCGTGGTAGCCCACGTTGCCCAATCCTTGGATGACGATGTTCTTGCCCTCTAGGCCCGGCTCCAGCCCGAAGCGCTCCATGTCTTTGTCGTACGCGCAGGCCTCCCGAATGCCGTAGTAGACGCCGCGTCCCGTCGCCTCGGTACGGCCCCGCACGCCGCCCTGCCCCACCGGCTTGCCGGTCACACACGCCAGCGCGTTCAGGTCTTCGTCGCCGAGTTGCGTGTAGGTGTCCATGATCCACGCCATCTCCCGCTCGCCCGTGCCGTAGTCGGGCGCGGGGACATCGGTGCCGGGCCCAATGAAGTCCTTGCGGGCGAGTTCAAAGGTGTACCGGCGCGTGATGCGCTTCAGCTCCGCGATGGAGTAGTTGCGCGCGTCAATGCACACCCCCCCCTTCGCCCCCCCGAACGGGACATCGACGATGGCGCACTTGTAGCTCATGAGCGCCGAAAGGGCCATCACCTCATCCACGTTTACACTGGTCGCGTACCGGATGCCTCCCTTCGTGGGCTGCATGTGATGACTGTGCTCCCCCCGATAGCCACGCACGACCTGGATACTGCCGTCGTCGCGTTGGATGGGAAACTCGAACCGGATAATATTGTCACAGGCCCGAATCTGGTGGAGCACGCCCCGATCGTGATCCGTATGGGCCGCGGCTCGGTCAAACATCTTGTTCACCTGACCAAAAAAGCCGAGCGACGATTCGGCCTGGGCATTCGTCTGGGTCGTGGTTGCCATAAAGAAGGGGGGACTGTGCCTGTGAGAAAGAAGCCGTACCCGTATGAAAGTGAGCGGGCCGCCGAACTGCAAGCGCTTCCAGGTCCGTTCGTTGCAAATTTTTGTTCCTGCACGGGACAAACCGTGGCGGAAATGCCCCAAGAAGTTGCTACTGTTGAGGGGCCTTTGTTAGACTCCCTACCAGAGGCCCCGCCTTTCGCCGTTTTCTGGTCGATTGTTCATGGCTCGTGCCCGAATCCATTCTTCTCGACATTACTGTTGTCATCATCCTGGGCATTGGGGCACAGTGGGCCGCCTGGCGGTCGCGGCTGCCGTCCATCCTGTTGCTTCTGTTGGTCGGGTTTCTGGCCGGGCCTGTGCTGGGATTATTGAACCCACAGTCGCTCCAGGGGGACTGGCTGTTTGCCTTCGTCTCCCTGTCCATCGGCATCATCCTCTTTGAGGGCGGACTAAGCCTCCGCCTCTCTGAACTGCGCGAGGTGGGCAACTCCGTCCTCAAGTTGATTACGATTGGGGTATTCATTACGTGGGGCCTCGGGGCCGTTGCCGCCCACTACATCCTCCAGTTCGACGTGGGCCTCTCAATCCTCATCGGGGCCATCCTCACCGTGACGGGGCCTACCGTCATCCTTCCACTCCTGCGGCACATCCGCCCCAAAGGCCGCGTCAACACCATTGCCAAGTGGGAAGGCATCACGATCGATCCGGTCGGCGCCATCCTGTCCGTGCTGGTTCTGGAAACCCTGATCCTGCTGAACGATCCCCAGCGGGCGGACGCCGGCACCTCGGCCGCCGCCGAGCACGTGGCGATTGGGCTCGGGCTCGAAATTTTCGTGGCCCTGGGCATCAGCGTCGTGGCAACTCTCCTGCTCGTGTTTATTCTGCGGCAGCGCATGGTGCCCGATTTCCTCCGGAATCCGGTGACGCTGATGGTGGTGGTCGTGGCCTTTGTCGTGGCCAACGTGCTCCAGCACGAGTCCGGACTGCTGGCCACCACCCTCATGGGCATTGCCCTGGCCAATCAGCCGTACGTGTCCGTGCGGCGCATTATCGAGTTCAAGGAGAACCTGCAGGTGTTGCTCATCGGGTCGCTCTTTGTGCTCCTGAGCGCCCGGCTGGAGATGAGTGCCCTGAACTACATTGACCTGCAGGTTCTCATCTTCCTGGGCATCCTGATCCTGGTCGTGCGCCCGCTTGCCGTCTTCGTCTCCTCGATTGGGACCACCCTGAACTGGGAGGAGAAAGCCTTTCTGTCGTGGCTGGCACCGCGCGGCATCGTTGCCGCCGCCGTGGCGTCTCTCTTCGCCTACCAGCTGCGGCCCATCTATCCGGGGAGTGTCGACGGCATGGTGCCGGTGATCTTTGCGGTGATCGTAGGGACGGTGGCCATCTACGGGCTGACCTCCGGCCCCCTGGCGCAGTGGCTTGACCTTGCCGAGCCGAACCCAAACGGCCTTCTCTTTGTGGGGGCCGCGCCCTGGGTTCGCAGGGTGGCCCGCCACATGCAAGAGCTAGGGGTCTCTGTTGCCCTCCTCGACAACAACGCCAGTCACGTCCAGGCCGCCCGGGAGGCGGGCCTTCCGGCCTACGAAGGCAACGCCCTTTCGGAAACGGTCCTCGACGAGACCGATCTCAGCGGCATTGGGCGCCTCCTCATTACGATTCCGAACGACGAGGTGGCCTCGCTCACGGCCCTTCACTTCTCCGAAGTGTTCGACTCGACGGACATCTACCAGCTCGCGGCCCACCCGGACAGCCGGCACGGGGGGGAAGGCGTAATGCCCCGACACCTGCGCGGGCGGCCGCTTTTCGGGGAGGGCACCAGCTACGAGTCGCTAGAGGCCCACGCAGAACGGGGGGACACCATCGAGGTCCTCACGCTGGACGACGAGTCCCCGACCGAGAAGGATTACTACAGCTACCGGGAGCTGTCTGCGCAATACGACGAGACGACCGTCATTCCGCTCTTCGTTTTGACCCCGAACGACGACCTGGAGGTCGTCTCCGAGGTGGAACAGTTCCAGTTACGGCCCGAGGACCGGTTCGTGGCGCTGGTGGGCAAAGGCGCAGATGTCCGGAACCAGGAGCACAAGACCCCTGAGGCCGACCAAGTACGCGAGCACGACGAGCCGGCGCTGGACGACTCCTCCACCGAGGCGCACGAAGAATCGTCTTCGTGACGGGCCACGGCGAACCACGCTCCGGCGTAGGTGTAGGGGGCTGCGTCGCCTGCAACGACAGGGGACCCATCTCTGCCATCGACCGGCTCGGCCCGTACCGCCTACCCTCGATTCGCTCCGTTTGGCCTGAACCACGCTTCCTCCCCAACCCAACTTCGTCGACATGGCACAGGATGATCTTCGCCGCGAGCTTGGCTTCTGGGACGCGCTCACCATTGGCGCCGGCACCATGATTGGAGCTGGCATCTTCCTGCTGGCGGGCGTGGCCCTGGAATTGACGGGGCCCGCCGCTATTTTCTCGTACCTCGCAGCGGGCATCGTCTGCATGATCACGGCGGCCAGCGCGGCCGAACTGGCCACGGGCATGCCCACGTCTGGGGGCGACTACTTTTTCGTGTCTCGTTCGCTGGGCCCCGCCCTCGGAGCCATCTCGGGCGTCGGCATCTGGTTGAGCCTTACGTTTGCGATCTCCTTCTATCTCTTTGGGCTCGGGGAATATCTGTCGCAGTTTCTGCCTCTTACCCCGTTCTGGGGAGCCTTCGGCGGCGGGGTGCTCCTTACCGGGCTCAACGTGTACGGGGCCAAGGAGTCGGGGCAGACGCAGGTGGTGGTCGTTCTGACGCTACTGGGAATTCTGGGCGCCTTCTGCGGAGTGGGGATGTTTTACATCGAATGGGGCAACTTCACGCCGTTCTTCCCCTTCGGCGGCGCCCCCGTGGCGTCCACCACAGCACTCGTGTTCGTGTCGTTTCTGGGCTTCGTCAAAATTGCGGCGGTGGCCGAGGAGATTAAGGACCCGGCCAAGAACTTGCCGCGCACGCTCATCGGGTCGGTGGCACTCGTGACGCTGCTCTACGTCGTGATCCTGCTCGTCATTGGGGGCATCTTTGAGCAAGAGACAATCGGCGAGGTGCGCGACCCGCTCACGCAGGCGGCCCGCACCGTGGCCGGTCCCGTCGGGGCCGGGGCCATCATCTTTGCCGGGCTGCTGGCCACCGTCTCCTCGGCCAACGCGAGCATCATGGCCTCCTCGCGCATCAACCTGGCGATGGCGCGCGACCGCATGGTGCCCAACTGGCTGAGCGCCATCCACGAGACCCTCCTCACGCCGCACCGTGCCATTCTGCTGACCGGCGTGCTCGCCCTCAGTTTTCTCATGATCGAGAGTCTGGAGCAACTCGCCAAGATTGCCAGCGTCCTACAGCTCTACAGCTACGCGGCCCTCAACGTGGGCTGCGTGGCACTCCGGGTGGCGCAGCCGGACTGGTACGAGCCGTCGTACCGCACCCCGCTGTTCCCGTACGCGCAGGGCCTCGCGGCGGTGGCATGCCTCGGCATCGTTCTCTACTCCGGCCCCTTCGCGCAAATTGCGATCGTCGTGCTCATCGTGGCGAGTCTGGCGTGGTATTTCGTGTGGGGACGCAGCCGAGTCGAGATCGAGCACGCGGTGCCGGAGTTTCGGGCCCAGTGGGAGGAGCAGGGGTGGAGCGCCCTCACGGCACCGGCGCCCGAGTTCGCCGTGGAACTGCCGGAGGTGCTACAGCCCGGCGAGCGGGCCATCAACGCCGACGAGCCCCGCCGCGTGGCCGTGGCCCTGGCCAACCCCGAGCACGAATCCGACCTCCTGCAGCTGGGGCGGTACATCGCGACGGGTGAGACCGCCGGCGGGCACGTCTCCGGCATTCACCTGGTCGACGTCCCCCTCCAGACGCCGCTCCGCGAGGCACGGGCTCGGTTCACCGAGCGGCCGTCCCTGCAGCAGGCCATTGAGCGCCTCACCGAGGAGGCCGAGACGCAGGCACGGACCAATGGGAAGCGGCCCCTACACAAAACCGCCATGGAATCGGTCGTGGATGTGGCACACGACGTGTTCGGCGGACTTATTAGCGAGACCCAGGACCGGCAGGCCGACCTGCTGGTGATGGGCTGGCAGGGCGGCTTCAACGTGGGCCGAATCTACAACAGTCCCGTACAACGCATCGTGCGGGACCTCCCGGCGGACCTCGCGGTGCTTAAGGACCGGGGCTTCGAGCAGATGAACGAAATTCTACTGCCGTGGGGCGGCGGGTTGCATGCCCAACTCGGCCTTGAGATCGCCCTCCGCGTGGCCCGGATCACCGGGGCCACAGTCAACCTGCTCCGGGTGGTGCGCGAAGACGTGGACGTGGAAGGGGAAAAAGCGGCTCTTGCCGACACGGTGACGGACATCGCCGGGGACGATGGGGAGGTTCAGTACCTCGTCCAGCAGGCCGACAGTGTCACGGAAGGCATCGGCACCACCATGGACGAGACCGACTACGACTTCGTCATTATCGGGGCCTCCCGCGAGTGGACCCTGCGCCAGGTGCTCTTTGGGTCGATCCCCGACGTGGTGGCCGACCAGGCCGACTGCTCTGTGCTCATGGTGCGCCGCTACGTGCCCGACACCCTCTCGGTACGGGCCGCGGAGGGCGTGAAGCGCCTACGGGAGTCGGTGGGCCTTACCACCTCGCCCGAGGAATGAGGCCGCCCCGACGATCGTCGTGGGGCCCCTCTCGACCGTCTCCGATCGATTGTTGGACTCGCTAGGAGGGCGCTCGTACGCAATTGCTCCAAACTCACACTCAAGGGATTGCAGTTTCGCCCCACGACGTCAATCTTGGGGCGGTAGACACGAGCGTCCAACATTTCGTTACTCGTTTCTGCAGGGCCGGGCGGTGCTTTGGACCCGGCCCCACGACGAAACGCCGCTCCTGCTGGTCATAATTCTCGTCTTTCGATGAAGGTGGTCGTTATTGGCGTCGGACAGGTCGGCCGCAGCGTGGCTCACACGCTGGCCGAGGACCACGAGGTCATCGTGGTAGACAAAGATCCTGAGCGCCTCGAATCGATTCGGGCGGAGACAGACGTGCTTACCCACGAGGGCAACGGCGCCAAGATCGACGTCCTCAAAACAGCGGAGGTCCCGAACGCGGACCTCGTGATTGGAAGCACGAGCGACGACCGGAGCAACATCCTGATCTGTAGCACGGCGCGGGCCCTCAACCAGGGCGCCTTCACCATTGCCCGCGTGGCCGAGACGGAATACCTCGCCACGTGGTCGCAGCTGCGAGAGGCCTTCAACGTCGATTTTATGGTGGGGGCCGATCATCTGACCGCCCGGAGCATCGTAGAGGTGGCCGGCCTGCCTACGGCGCAGGACGTGGAGTACTTCGGGCAGGGCCGCGTCGTCATGGCCGAATTTACCGTCCCCGAGGAGAGCCCGGTGGCCGAGCGGGCCGTTCAGGATCTCGACCTCACCGACGGGGTGAACCTGGTGGCCGTATTCGACGATGAGCACATGGAGATCGTGCGCGGCCCCACCCGGCTGCGGGCCGGCACCCGGCTGCTCGTGATTGGACGGCCGAGCCAAGTCGAGGAATTCGGGACGAAACTCGTTGCCCGGAGCCAGCTCCGCCAAACCCGCCACGTCCTCATTCTGGGCGGCGGCGAGATTGGGTACCAGACGGCCCGCCTGCTGGAGCAACGGGGGCTAGAGCCGCGCCTTGTCGAGAAGGACGCCGAACGCGCCCAGATGCTGGCTCAGGAGCTCCCCAACACGTTGGTGTTGCAGAACGACGCGACGGACCCGTCTTTCCTCCGTCGAGAGGGAGTGGCCGACACGGATCTCGTCGTGTCCGCCCTTACGCCCGACGAGCGCAACCTCCTTACCTCCGTCCTCAGCCGGGAACTGGGGGCGTCACAGGTGCTGTCCGTGGTGCACAACGGAAAGTACGAGTCGGTTTTTTCGCGCAGTGGCATCGACGTGACGATCAACCCGCGGCGGGAGGTCATCGAGGAAATCCTGCGCCACACCCGCAAGCGAGGGGTCGAGAAGATCACGTTCGTCGAGGGCGACCGCGGGGAGGTGGTGGAGGTCGAGCTCTCCGAGGACAGCTGCCTGACCGACCGCCCGCTGCAGGAGGCCGCCCAGGAGGTCCCCCATAACTTTGTGCTCGGGGCCATCATTCGGAACGGCGAGGTGCTCATTCCACGGGGAAAGACCGTTCTGCAGGGGCGAGACCATCTCGTCCTGTTCGTTGACGCGGAGGTAGCCGATGAGGTGTTGGAGGCAATATGATTGCGGGTCGTCGCTTGCGGCGCGTGTGCAGCGTGCTGGGACCGGTCTTCAAGTGGTTCGCGGTAGTATTCCTGGTGCCGGGGGCGGCGGCGCTGTACCACGGCACGTCGGTCTCGCCTTTTCTCGTGCCCCTGGCGGTGTCGGCCAGCCTCGGCTTCACGATGGAATGGATCGGGACGGACAGTGAACTGACCGTCACTGATGGCTTTTTGCTCGTGACACTCACCTGGGTCGGGGTGTCGCTTCTGGGAAGCATCCCGTACCTCATGAGTGGCACCGGAAGCTTTGCCGTTCCCGTCAATGCGGTCTTCGAAAGCTTCAGCGGCTTCTCGGCGACCGGGTCGACGATCCTGCTCGACATCTCCATCGAGAAGCACGGGGCGGCGCTCATGCTGTGGCGCCAGCTCACGCAGTGGATTGCCGGCATGGGCATCCTCGCGCTGGCCGTCGCCATCCTGCCGCGCCTGTCGGCCGGCGGGGCTCAGTTTTTGGACGCGGAAGTGCCCGGGCCACGCCTGGAGCGACTAACGCCCCACATCGCCGAGACGGCCCGGCGCCTGTGGCTGCTATACGTCGGCTGCTCGGCGGTGCTGCTGGTCCTGCTTCTCGGCGTACACTATAGCGGCCTCGCGCCCAAGATGACGCCGTACAACGCCCTGGCGCACGTCTTCACGACGATCCCGTCCGGCGGCTTCTCCCCAGAGGCTCGCAGCATCGAGGCGTTCGCTCCCGTCGTGCAGTGGCTCATCGTGCCGTTCATGTTCGTGGCCGCGATGAACTTCACGCTCCTCTGGCAAACGATCTTTTCCGACCCAAAGGCCCCCACCCGCAACACCGAATTCAAGGTCTACCTGTCGATCTTCGCAACCGGAAGCCTCCTGGTGAGTCTGATGCTCTGGCACGACGGGCAGTTCGCCACCCTCGAAGAGACGCTCCGGCAGGGCACATTCCAGACGGCCACGTTGCTCACGACGACCGGGTACGCCAGCACCGACTTTGCCGTCTGGGGCGAGGAGGTGCTCGTCGTCCTGCTCGTACTCATGTTCGCGAGCGGCTGCGTGGGTAGCACCTCCGGCGGCCTTAAGCTCATGCGCTGGATTGTGGGCGTGAAGGTGATCGGGCGCGAGCTCTTTCAGATGATTCACCCCTCGTCGGTCCGCCCGATGTGGCTGGGACGGCGCACCATCAAAGAGCCGGTCGTGCGGGGAATCCTGGTAATGATTCTCACGTATCTGCTTCTGGTGATTGGGGGCACCGCCTTCGTCGCCATCGACGCCCACCGCGCCGGGATGGACCTTGCGCTCAGTGAGGCCCTGACCGGCACGCTGGCCGTTCTGGGCAACATCGGCCCGGGGTTTGGTACGCTCGGGCCTATGGGCAGCTTCGAGGGATTGCCCGTCCCGACGAAGCTGGTCATGTGCCTCCTAATGGTCGCAGGGCGCCTGGAAGTAATGACGTTCCTCGTGGTGCTGGCGCCGAGCTACTGGAAGGGGTAGGTAGGCCTTCCTCTACACTGCTGGTCCGCTCTCGCTTCTCGGAGGGGGGTTCGTCCAAACGCATTGTGTCTGGCGGGCTCGCTCGTTACCCTATCTCTACACCCCGACTCGCCCCCCGGTCCTAGACGCAGCGTCTGCCCTGCGCCGTCGCCCTGCCCACCCCCATCTCTCACACCCATCTACGGTCCCGCACATGGCCGAATTCAAGCTCCTCAATAGCCTGGGGATCATGCTGCTTGCGGCGCTGGGGACAACGGTGGTCGCACGGTCCCTTCGGGTGCCCAATATCGTGGCCTACATCGTGGCGGGCCTGCTGTTGGGCCCCACCTTCGGGGTGCTGGAGGTGACGCACACGATCGAGCTGATCGCCGAGTTTGGGATCATCCTCCTGCTCTTCTTGGTGGGGCTGGAGCTGAGCCTCGCCAAAATCAAAGAGGTCGGCACGACGGCCTTCGTGACGGGAGGGGTGCAAATGGGAGGAACGGCCCTGGGCGGGGGCCTGCTCGCCGGCCTTTTCGGGTACGGCGTGGCCGAATCCGTGGCGGTCGCCGTCGCCGTCATGTTCAGCAGCACTGTCGTGGTGGTCAAGCTACTCGAAAAGCGGGGCGACCTCGGGGCGAAGTACGGGCAGATCGCGGTGGGAGTGCTCTTGGTACAGGATCTGGTCGTCGTCCTAGTGCTCACGTTTGTGGCCGGCCTCGCGGGCCCCGACGAGCTGGTATGGACTGACGTGGCGTGGGGCCTCGGGCAGGCGTTCGTTGGAATGGCGCTGCTGGGCGCGGCCATCGTGGCGGCGGCCCGCTACGTGCTGCCCGCTGCGATCCAGTGGATCTCCCAGATGAGCGAGGGCCTGTTCATCTGGAGTCTGTTCTGGTGCTTCCTCGTGGTGCTGGGGGCAGAGGCCCTTCATCTTTCGCCCGAGCTGGGGGCTTTCCTTGCCGGTATTGCGATGGCTCAGCTTCCTCAGTGCCACGAACTGCGGCACCGGGTGCACCCCCTGGTCAACTTCTTCGTCATCGTCTTCTTTGTGTCGCTGGGTCTGCAGATGGAATTGGGGGCGGCCCTCGGGCGATGGCCCTTCGCCCTGACGCTGGCCGCCTTCGTGATGGTTGTCAAGCCGCTGCTCTTCTTTGCGGTGCTGCCCCAGCTGGGACACAGCGAAGAAACGGCGGTCCGAACGGGACTCAGCCTCGCACAGATCAGCGAGTTTTCACTCATTTTCGGGGCGCTCGCCCTCTCGTCGGGACTGATCGATGAGACGCTCCTGTCGGTTATCACGCTAGTGGGCCTCGTTACCTTTGCGCTCTCCTCGTTCCTTCTCCTCTACAGCGATCGCCTGTACAGCGCCGTAAAGCCGTACCGCCCGCTGGCGTGGCTGGGGGCGACGCAGGAGCCCCCCGAACCGCCGGACGATGGCCTGCGGGACCACGTAATCGTCGTGGGGATGAATACGCTCGGACGCTGCCTCGTGGACCGATTGGTGGCGGCGGGGGAAACGGTCGTGGCGGTTGATACCGACCCGGAGAAGCTCGCCCCCCTGCAGGTCCGCACGGTTCACGGCAGTGCCGTTCACGGGGCGGTTCGGGAGGCCATGCACCTGGACACGGCCCAACTGCTCGTGTCGGCCCTTAGCATTGAGGAGACGAACAATCTGCTGGCCTACCACGCCCGGCAGGCCGGGGTGCCCTGCAGTATCCATGCGTTTGACCGGACCAGCGAGGACAGCCTGCGCACCATTGGCGTCGACCACCTGATCCGGTCGAAGCACGAGGGAGCCCGTACCCTACTCCGCGAACTGCAATCCCGGGAGGTGTTGGCGTCATGATCGAACTCACGGTTCTTCTCGGCCTGGCCGCCGCGGGGATGGGCCTGTCCCAATGGACGCAGTTTCCGGCCATCCCCTTCCTGCTCGTCGGGAGCCTCGGGCTCAGTGCCACGGGGGTCGTGGGTGACCCGCAGTTTGTGGAGGATGTGCTGTTTCTGAGCGTCTCCGTGTTGCTCTTCGTGGTCGGGACGGACCTGAGCCCACAGCGCGTGGGCCCCTTCAAATCTGCCGCTCTGCGCATTGGGCTCTTCCAGTTTGTTGGCCTGGCGGCCGCCGGGGTGGGGCTGGCCCTGGGGCTGAGCTACGGCCTGACCGATGCCCTGTACCTGGGCCTAGCCCTGGCGGCCAGCTCGACGATCGTGGGGGTGCGTCTCCTGCAGCATCGGCAGCAGATGTTCGAGCCGTTCGGGCGCACGGTGGTGGGGGTCCTGCTCCTCCAGGACGTGCTCGTCGTGCTGCTTCTGCCGGTCCTGATCCGCTTCCCGGACGGCCCGGTGGCCATGTTGTGGAGCCTCGGCGGAACGGTGCTGCTCCTAGGGGGAGTGGCCCTCGTCATGAAGGCCGTCGTCCCGTTTCTTCTGGAGCGCAACCTCGACGCCGAGACGCAGCTCCTGGCCGTGCTGGGCGTACTGTTCGGCTTCATGGGCGTGGCCGAGTGGGTAGAGGTGCCTCAGTTTGCCGCGGCATTCTTGGCCGGCGTATCGCTCTCGGGATTCCCCTTCAGTGGCATCGTCCACAGCGAGATGCAGCCGCTCCACGACTTTTTTTCGGCGATCTTCTTTGCGTCGCTCGGCGTGGCCGCGTCGCTTCCCAACTGGTCCCTCGTGGGCCACGCCGCCCTCTTTGCGGGAGCCGTCCTTCTTTTGACACCGCTCCTCGTGGCCGTCGTCGGCGAATGGGCAGGGCTGGTAGCCCGACCGGCGGTGGAAAGCGGCCTGCTGCTCTCGCAAACGAGTGAGCTCTCCCTAGTGGTGGGCCTGCAGGCCCTCGTCGTCGGGCAGATCACCGGCGACGTGTTTGCCGTCATCGTGCTCGCTACGGTGTTTACGATGATCGTCACCCCTCTCCTCACGAACGACACGGTGGTGTGGGAGCTCGTCCGGTGGCATCCGTCGCGCCGCCCGGACCCGCTGCCCGAAGTGCCTAGCGGGCACGTCCTGCTCCTCGGCGGGGGACGGAGCACCCGGCCGATTCTCCGTCTGCTGCGCGAGTCGGACTACGAGGCCGTCGTCATCGAAGAAGACCCGGCCGTCGTCAACCGGCTCCGAGAGCAGGGCGTGACGTGTGTGCGGGGAGACGGGGCCGACCTGTCGGTCCTGCTGGCAACCGGGGCCGCCCAGGCCAAGATTATCGTCTCGACCCTCCGCACACCGACGGTCCTTGGAGACCTACTGCACTACGTCGGGGACACCGTGCCCATCCTCGTTCGCGTCTTTGAGGACGGAGAGGCCGACTGGGTGGAGGCCCGGGGCGGCACGCCGGTGCGGTTCTCCCACGCCGCGGCGAACGCGTTCATGACGTGGTTCGTCCAGGAACAAGCGCCGGTGCCCGGAACGGATCCTCCCCGATGAGTACAGGTGTTCGTGAAGGCACGGGCATGCTTCGGCGCCCGTTGGATCCCCCCGTTGCTCTTTTCTCCGAGTACCTCCTTCCGTCCTGTCTCCTTCATGGCAAAAGAACTGGAACGCGATCTCGGCCTGCCGTCGGTCCTCGCCATTAGCATCGGAGCCATGGTGGGCAGCGGCATCTTTATTCTGCCGGCCCTCGCCATGAAGATGGCGGGCCCGGCGGTGGTGCTGGCCTACCTGCTAGCAGGCATCCTGGTGCTGCCCGCCGCCCTGAGCAAGGCAGAAATGGCGACCGCGATGCCCGAAGCCGGAGGCACGTACGTTTACATCGAGCGCGGCATGGGACCTCTCATGGGAAGCATTGCTGGCATCGGCACGTGGTTCTCCCTCTCGTTCAAGGGTGCGCTCGCCCTCGTCGGCGGAGCGCCGTATATCGTCTTGCTGTTCGATGTGCCGCCCCAACAACTGGCGCTGGGCATCGCGGCCATGCTGATCGTGGTCAACCTGCTCGGCGTCAAACAAACCGGGCGCATTCAGGTGCTCCTGGTGGGGGTCATGCTGGCGGCCATGGGATGGTTCGTGGGGGGGAGCCTCGGCGATGTGGACCCCGTGCGTTTCGAGGGCTTTTTCGAAGGCGGCCTCGGGGGACTGCTCGCGGCCACGGGCTTCGTATATGTCTCGTACGCCGGCGTGACCAAGGTGGCCAGCGTGGCCGAGGAGATTGAGCATCCGGATCGCAACATCCCCCTCGGCCTGCTTGGATCGCTCGGGTTTACGACGCTCCTCTACGTGCTCGTGGTGGCCGTCATTGTAGGAGCGTCCCCGACGGCGGATCTCGCGGGCTCGACGACGCCGGTAGCCGATGTGGCGGGCAGCACGCTCATCCAGTGGGGCGTGCTCGTGGTGGTGGTCGCCGCCATTCTGGCCCTGGTGAGCACCGCGAACGCGGGCCTCCTGTCCGCCTCACGCTATCCCTTTGCCATGAGTCGCGATCAGCTGGTGCCCGACGCGCTCCAGCACGTGAGCGACCGGTTTGACACCCCAACGACCGCCATCACGCTTACTGGGGCGGTCATGCTCGCCATGATCGCGCTCGTGCCGATCGACGACATTGCGAAGCTGGGGAGCGCGTTCAAGATTCTGGTCTTCATCCTCGTGAACCTCGCCCTGGTGGCCTTCCGCGAGAGCGACCTCGACACCTACGAGCCGTCGTTCCAGGACCCGCTGTACCCGTGGACGCAGGCCGTCGGCGTTGTGGGCGGCTTGGCCCTACTGACCCAGATGGGCGTGGTCCCTTTCGTGGGAGCTGTCATCATCACGGGGGCCAGTGCGCTGTGGTACCTAGCCTACGCACGTCACCGTGTGGAGCGGGAAGGCGTGGTGCGGGACGAGCTTCGTCGCCGCGTTGGAGAGCATGCCGCCGAGCGCACCCGGGCCGCCTTCGACGCTCCCCCCGAGGCGGAACGGATCGTGGTCGGGGTTACGGAAGACCTTCGCCCGGACCACGAGGCGGCCCTGGTCGAAGCCGGGGCGGCCCTCGCCCAGATGCGCGACGGCTGCCTTACGGTGGTGCGCTTCGACGCGGTGCCCGACCAGCTTCCGCTCGAATCAGCCGCCGAGATCCAGTCGCCCGACGACGTAGACTTCGAGGCACGCATGAACCGCTTCGAGGCGTCGTTTGAGGGGGAGTTCGAATACGGAGAGGTAGTCAGCCACGACGTGCGGCACGCTGTCGCAAACTTTGCCCGGCACCACGCGGTCGACCTGCTGATCCTGGAGCGAGCCCTTGCGAGTGAGCGATCCTGGGTGGACGAGCGCGACCTGGACTGGATTGCGAGCCATTGCCCCTCCGATCTTCTCTTGGTCGAGCCCACGCCCCTTGCCGTCCTCGACCGCATCGCATTGGTCACCAACAGTGGCCCCTTCGACCCCCTGAAGGTCCAACTGGCCGACGCCCTCGCAGCCGCCGCCGATGCCTCCCTCGTGCTGATTCACGCGGTGCCCACCGCCCCATCAGACGACCGACGGGCCCCCATCCGCACCTACCACGAGGACCTGATGGAACTGTGCACCGTGCCGGTCGAGTCGACGATCGTAGGGGACGGCACGCCGGATGCCGTGGCCACCGCCGCGTCCCCGGCGAACCTCGTGATCGTCGAGAGCGACGACTCGTGGTGGACCCGTCTCCTGGACCCCCGCAAGCCCCATCGCATCGTGGAGGCTTTCGGAGGACCCGCGATCGTCGTCCGCCCGCATCAGGAGCGACAGCCCGCCCCCCTCAAGCGCCTGTTGGAACGATTCGTGTTTTAGAACGCGGCCCCAGCCCCAGAGCGGGGCCCGTCCGGAGGGGGAGGCCCCTCCCGTTTCGTGTGAGACCTGTCAAGTTTGGACGAGTCCAGGAACCGTCCCCCCCTCTCCATGCCTTATAGTCTGCTCATCAGCCCCTCCCCTTTTGCCCGTGACAAACCATGGCTTCGGGCTCTTCCTCTCTTCAGAAGGACCTTACCCTCTACGACGTCTACGCGATTAGCACAGGGGCGATGTTCAGCTCCGGGTTCTTTCTCCTGCCCGGCATCGCGGCGGCGGAAACGGGACCGTCGGTGATTCTGGCATACCTCGTGGCGGGGATTCTCATCCTGCCGTCCATGTATAGCATGGCGGAGCTGTCGACCGCCATGCCGAAAGCGGGCGGCACCTACTACTTCCTAGACCGGAGCCTCGGACCCTTGGCGGGCACGGTGGGCGGCCTCGGAACGTGGCTCGCGCTCGTGTTCAAGAGCGCCTTTGCCCTCATCGGCATGGGCGCCTACCTGGCCATCTACGCCGACGTGCCCGTCAAGCCGCTGGCGGCGGCGTTGACGCTGGCATTCGGAGCTCTCAACATCGTGGGGGCCAAAGAGAGCAGTTGGCTCCAGCGGATTCTCGTGACCATCCTGGTCGCCGTGCTCGGCTTCTACGCCGCGCAGGGCGTGATCTCCGTCTGGGGCGGCCAGAGCGCGGTCGGCGGGGCGGCCGGAGAGTTCACGCCCTTCTTTACGGAGGGGGCACGCGGCTTTCTTGCCACCATCGGCATCGTGTTCGTGTCGTACGCTGGCCTCACGAAGGTGGCAAGCGTGGCGGAGGAGGTACAAAATCCGGACCGCAACATCCCGCTGGGCATGATTCTCTCGCTGCTGACGGCCACCGGGATTTACGTGATCGGCGTGGCCATCATGGTGGCCATCCTTCCCGCTACCGACCTCCACGCCGACCTCACGCCGGTCTACACCTCCGGGGAGGTCTTCTTTAACTGGCTCCCCTACACGCTGGGCCCCATCCTCATCGTCGTGGCGGCCATCGCGGCGTTCGCCTCCACCGGCAATGCGGGCATCATGTCGGCCTCTCGCTACCCGCTGGCCATGGCCCGCGACAAGCTTCTGCCTGACGGCTTCGCTAAGATTGGTCGGTTTAATACGCCCACCCGCTCGATTCTCGTGACGGTGGGCCTCATGCTCATCATCATCTTCCTTCTCTCCGAGGAGGGCGTGGCCAAACTGGCCAGTGCGTTTCAGCTTCTCATCTTCGCCCTCCTCAACTTTGCGGTCATCGTGATGCGGGAGAGCGAAATTCCGTCGTACGCGCCTGGCTACCGGTCCCCTCTCTATCCCTGGATGCAGGTGGCCGGCATTTTCATTCCGGGCTTCCTGATTTCAGAGATGGGCACGCTGGCCATCGCGTTCACGGGCGTCGTCGTGCTGGCCGGTATCGGATGGTACTTCTACTACGCCCGCTCCGTCCCCCGCGAAGGGGCAATTTTTCACCTCTTCGCCCGGCTGGGCTCCTACCGGTACGACGGGCTCGACCGCGAGCTGCAGACGATTCTGGAGGAGAAGGGGGTAGGACACGATACGGCGTTCGACCGGCTCGTGGCAAAGTCGGACGTCATCCACCTGGACGACCCCGTGCCCTACGAAGACGTAGTCGAGAATGTATCCGGCCGACTCGCGGAGGACCTCGGCCTCTCGACCGAGACGCTCAAGCACGGTTTCCTGGAGGGGGCCCCTTACAGCGCCGTCTCGGTCTCTCACGGCGCGGCCCTGCCGTACTGCCGGCTCGACGGCATCGACGAGTCGAAAATGGTGATGGTGCACTGCCAGTCCGGCATCTGTGTGGACCTGGAGGACGAGATTGAGGAGCTCGACCGCTCCGAGCCGGTCTACGCCTTTTTCTTCCTCGTGAGCCCGAAGGACGACGAGGGCGAGCACCTCCGCACGCTGGCGACCCTCGCCAATCGGGTCGACGAGGAGGAGTTTCTCGTGGAGTGGCGCGCGGCCAGCAACGAGCAGGAGGCCAAGGAGAGCTTGCTTCACCACGAGCGCTACCTCACGCTCCACCTCCTCTCGGGCACCAACACCGAAGAGTTTATCGACCGCCGAGTGTCGGCGCTGAACCTGCCGGCGGGCGTGCTCGTGGCGTTGGTACGACGCGACGAACAAATCATCGTGCCCTCCGGGCCCACGATCCTGGAGGAGGGCGACCGCCTCACGATCATCGGTAGCCCGGCGGGTATCGATCGGCTCTACGAGCTGTACCGCACGGGGGAGCAGGAGGGCGTTGTGCAGTAGGGCCGCTGGCGGGGGCGTCTCGGCCCCCGCCTTTGTCACTCAGCCGTACGGGAAGCGGGATCAACTCATGCAAAGGGGGTTGACGTAAACACAGATTTACCGCACACGTCGGGACATCTGGGCGTCCCTCTCCCCCGAACCGTCGAGAGCAGCGAGATGCCATTCGACTTGCTGGCGCCAGGAAGCGGCCCCCGCAGGATCAGGACGGACCAATTCCGAGTCGCCCATGAAGACGATCAGTACGCACCTCTCCTACTTCCTGAAAGACCGGACAGCAAAGCGCAATCTGCGCCTGCTGCTGCGGTACATTGGGGTTTTGGTGGCGGTCATCTTCGTCTACACCGTGCTCTTCCACTTCATCATGGCGTACGCGGAGGGGGAGCAGCATTCCTGGATCACGGGGCTCTACTGGACGCTGACCGTGATGAGCACGCTCGGGTTCGGGGACATTACATTCCAGTCCGACATTGGGCGCCTCTTCAGCGTAGTGGTTCTGCTCTCGGGCATCGTGATGCTGCTTATCGTGCTGCCCTTCGCGTTCATTCGCTTCTTCTACGCCCCGTGGTTGGAAGCACAGATCCACAACACCGCGCCCCGGACCCTCCCCGACGACACCCGCGACCACGTCATCCTCACCAACTACGACGAAATAGCAAGGGGCGTCATCCGGCGCCTGGAGCGGGACGGCATTCCGTACGTCGTCCTGGAGTCGGACCCGCGGCTCGCCGCCGACCTACAGGTGGACGGCGTGCAGGTAGTGACCGGTGAGATCGACCTCAAGGACACGTACGAGGCAGTGCAGGCGGATCAGGCCCGCTTCGTGCTGGCCAACCACGACGACCAGACGAACACGAACGTGACCCTCACGGTGCGGGAGGGGGCCCCGAACGTGCCTCTCGCGGCCCTCGTGAACGACGACGATTCACAGGACGTCCTGGAGTTGAGCGGGGCCACCCAGGTGTTGCCAATCAAGCGCTGGCTGGGCGAGCAGCTGGCCACCCGCATCACGGCGCAGTCCGGGGCGGTGCATCCGATCGGGCAGTACCGCGACCTGCGCTTCGCAGAGCTGCCGGTGCAGCACACTTCGCTGGAGCACCAGACGGTGCGGGAGGCAAAAGTTCGCGAGCAAACGGGCGCCACCGTGGTCGGCGTGTGGGAGCGCGGCATGTTGCAGCCGGTGCAGCCCGATACACCGCTCGCCTCGACGAGTGTGTTGGTGGTGGTGGGAACGACCGATCAGCTCCGTGCCCTAAACCGAATGGTCGTCTCGGACGACGACCACACCGAGCCGGTCCTGGTTATCGGCGGGGGACGAGTGGGCGGGGCGGCCGTGAAGGCTCTCCACGATCGGGGCGTGCCCGTGCACCTCGTGGAACGCGACAATGTTCGATGCGAACGACTTCGGCCGTACTGCGCAAATACCTTCTGTGGCGACGCGGCCGAGTATGACCTGTTGAAAGACGCCGGGATCGAGGAGGCGCCGTCTGTCCTGCTCACGACCAACGACGACGCCGTCAACATCCACCTCGCCTCGTACTGCCGCCACCTCAACCCCAAGATGCGCGTCGTGAGCCGCATTACCCAGGAGCGGAACCTGGAGGCCATCCACCGCGCCGGAGCCGATTTTGTGCTCAGCTACGCCACGCTCGGGGTCGATGCGGTGTACTCGGCCATCCGCGGGCGGCGGCTCGTCGTCCTGGGGGAGGGGGTGGACCTCTTCACGCGGGCCGTGCCGCCGTCGCTGCAGGGGCGGACGCTTGCAGACTCTCAGATCGGAGCACGGACGGGCCTCAACGTCGTGGCCATCGAGCAGGACGACAGGTTCATGACCGACCTGAAAGGAGACACCCTCCTGCCGTCCGAAGGACAGCTTCTCCTCATTGGCTCCGATGAGCAGGTGGACAGGTTTGTCGACCTCTATGAGTAGGCCAGTTACAGCGCGTCCGCCCGACCGATGGGCGACGCTCTCCCTCCCTTTACCCAGAGTCTAGTGGCCGAACAATCAGGATTTAAACGCAACGTCGGCCTCTTCATGGCCGTGATGATTGGCATTGGCGCCATGATGGGCCCGGGCGTGTTTGCCCTGCCTAGCGAGGTGGCCGGGTCGATTGGTCCCTTGGGCATCGTGGCGTATCTGGTGATGGGACTTCTGACGTTGTTTACGGCCCTCACCTACAGCGAACTCGGGGCCGCCATTCCCATCGCCGGCGGCGGATACTCGTTCGCCAACCGGATGCTTCCCTCCCCCGTGGCCTTCCTCACAGGGTGGTTCTTCTGGATCGGCAACACGCTGGCCTGCGCCCTCTACGCAGTCATCTTCGCCCTCACGATTCAGACGTACTTCTGGCCCGGGGCGAGCGTTTTTCTCATCGTGCTGGGCACGACGGTGGTTTTCACCGCCACCAACGTACGGGGACAAGCCGAGGCCCTTCAGGTCATCACGGTCATGAACGTCGTGGAGCTCTTCATCCTGATCGGGGTGGGCGTGCTCGGGGCCTTCCAGGTGGAGCCCGCGAACCTGGACCCGATCGCACCAATGGGCCTCGGGCCGCTTATCCCCACGATGGGGCTGATTTACATTTCGTACGTCGGATTCGACCTCATCACCGTGGCGGCCGAGGAGATCATCGATCCGGCGCGGACAATTCCCCGAGCCATCCTCATCACGCTCGGGGTGGGCATCGCCATTTACGTACTGGTGCTCTGGGTGATGATGGGTGTCGTCTCCTACAAAGAACTAGCCCAGACGAGCACCCCCTTCATCTTCGTCGCCGATCATCTGTTCGGGGGATGGGGCCGCTGGGCGGGCATTGTCGCCACGATCATGGCCAGCCTCTCGGCGTTCAGCGTGACGCTGGGCGCCAGCTCACGCGTCCTCTTTGCGCTGGGCCGGGACGGGCACTTCCCAGAACTCTTTTCTCGGCTGCACCCGACCTACCAGACGCCTCACATCTCGCTCTTCATCTGTGCGGGGCTGGTGGTCGCGCTGAGTGGGCTGGGCGTCGTTCGGTTTCTGGCGTCGGTCAGTAGCTTCGGCTACCTCGTCGCTATCGGCATCGTGAACGTCGCGGCCATCGGGCTGCGGCGGCGGATGCCCAACCTCCGGCGCCCGTTCGAGGTGGCCCTGTACCCGGCCGCCCCCATCTTGGGCGCGATCTCGTGCTGGTTCTTCGTGCCCACCCTCGAGCCGCGAAGCCTGCTGCTGGGCGGCGGCCTGACGCTCGTCGGATGCGTACTGTACCTGTTGCAACCCGAGAACCGCGAGGAGCTTCGCACGATTCCGGCGCTCCTTCGCTCCGTCACACTTCGAATTCAAGCCTACTGGAGGCCGCACATGAATGTACTCATCGTCGGGGGCGGCACGCAGGGCGCCAACATTGCCGACCGCCTCCTCAAACAGGACGAATTCCGGATGGTCTTCCGCTCGTCGGAGTATCAGATCACCTTCGTCGAGCAGGACGAGGCTCGCTGCGAGGAGCTAGGAAACCGCTACAACGTGCCGATCTTCCACGGTGACGGCACGAAGCAGGACCTCCTAGAGCAGGTGGAACCGCAAAAGATGGACGTGGCCATCGCCGCCACCAACAGCGACGAGCGCAATGCCATCGTGGCCTTGCAGGCCAAGCGGATGGGCATCGACCGCGTGATCGCCATTGCGCAGGACCCGGACTACGTCTCGTTGCTGGAAGACAGCGGGATCGCCAGCATCAGCGCCCCCTACGCCACGGCGGCGATGGTCGAAAACTACCTTGATCGCCCCCAAGTGGCGGACCTCTTCGAGATCGAAAGCGGGGTCGCGAGCCTCATTGACATGGAGGTGCCGGACGGCGCCCGCGTGGTCGGCCAGCGGATTCAAGACATCGACATTCCGGAGAACTGTGTCGTGGCGGCGGTGCTTCGCAACGGGCAGTTCGTGGTGCCGCGTGGCGAAACCGAAATCTGTGCCGGCGACGAAGTGGTCTTCGTCGGTCCCAACGAGGCGGTGCAGACAGCCCACGATATCTTTTCGGAACGCAACCCCGACGCGGCGTAGGCGCAACGCAGTTCCCGTCTAGAATCCGATCTGCTCTCGCCCCCTCTTCCGCGCTTGGACGACTGGGGGGGCCGTGAAGACTACAGGCAACTCCCGTCGTTTCACTGTCGACCCACACAAGGATTCAGGTTCGTTTCCCCTTGACTCTGTGTCGTTCTACGTCCTAATCGGCAGCGCACTGGTCTTTGCGTCCATCCTCTTCAGCGGGCGCCTCTTCCAAGGCCACCTCACCGCCGCGTCCGAGCGGCCCGATGGCAACGGCGACTATGCCAGGCACGATGGGGAGCGCGCGGCACGGGGTTGTGCTTAGGGTGCAGGCACAGCACAGACTCACCGATCGGACGCGCCAGATTCTACGGGCGCGGCGGTCGAAACGAAAGGGTATCGGAGGTCGAAACTCTGTCCTCGTGCAGCACACGGGCGGGGGAGCGGAACGAGATGCCCTGCGTCGACTGCGTCGTAATCATAACCGTCTCCACGACCGGGGGGTGAATGGGCGCATCCGCGTGCCAGCGCACGATAAAGTTGGCCCCCACCCCACCACGGATGTCGTCCACCTCCACAACCACGTGTGTAGACGCAAGGGGCCCGAGGACACGAGCCGTATCCAGGTACGCCCGTACGTAGTCCCCGGAGCTATCGTAGTAGTCGATGGTGGAGAGCACGATCGGCGTCTCCGGACTCGTGTTGCGGATGCTGAGGGTCGTGGCCAGATTCATCGACCGCTGGGCGTCCCGGTAATAAATGTGTGAATAGGCCGGCACGTAGAGCGTCTGGCTCCGCACGAGCTTGGGAGCGGCGCCCTCCCCCGGCGGGGGGGTCGACGCCATCGAAAGGCTGTCGAGCTGGGAGGCGGGAGGCTGGGCGTTCTCCCCAGATGAGCCGGACTTACAGGCACTGGCCGCCCCACCAACCAGGAGGAGGCTGAGAAGGAGAACGGAGAAACGGGCGAGAATACCGTTCACGACACAGAAGGACCGTCCGGGGAGCGGAGGATAGGTGGAGCGTCGGGCGCGAGCATATCTCCCGGCACGAGAGGGGTTCCCCCGGAGAACACGGGCAATCCCGGGGGGCCTGGAACACAAGTACGAGGGGCATCGGACTTGACCTCGCAGCGGCGAAGCAGGCCATGGACCACATGGACGGGACCCACCGAGGTCAACGCGGAAAAGTGGAAAGAAACCGGTTCGTCGTCTGGCCTCCCGAAAACCATAACAACGGCGGGACGCCTGTGGAATAAGGGGTTGAGACTCCGTGCGCGCGATGGTTCGGGGCTTGAGCGTCTCTCCAACTGGGCCGAACGAACCCGCCATCGGCTGAGAACTTCAAGAGGTACCAGTGAGGGCAGAAGGTTCACCCCGAATCCCGCACAATCCGGTGCCGACCTGCGGTGATTCGCCCCACCGCAGCTTACCCATCCTCGTTTTTCGACCAAGCCCCTCTCGCCCGTGCCCATCGACGCATCGACTCAGCTTGTTACCCTGCTGGGCCATCCCGTCAAGCATTCCCTATCGCCCCGTCTCCACAACACGGCCTTCGAGGCCCAGGGCGTGAACGCGGTTTACGTGGCCACGCCGGTGCGGCCGGCGGCCATTGAGGCTGCGGTGGAGGGCCTGCGGGCCCTGCAGTTTCTGGGAGCGAACGTAACGACGCCGCACAAGGAAGCCGTGCAGGCCGGGCTCGACGCCGTGACGGAACGGGCCGCGGCGGTGGGCGCCGTCAATACCATCGTCCGCGAGGAGCAACCCGACGGGACGGCCCGTCTGCGCGGCGACAACACCGACATCGAGGGCTTCCTGGCGCCACTGGCGGACCGGACGAGCAACACGCTCGACGGGAGCCCGATGCTCGTCTTTGGGGCGGGCGGCGCGGCCCGGGCCGTCGTATACGGCCTACTCACCCACTACCGCCCCGAGCGCCTGACGATCGTGGCCCGCCGTTCCAAACAGGCCGAGGGGTTGGCGGCGGACTTCGCCGACTACGACACCCAGGATGCGCTTCGCGTATCCTCGTTCGAGGAGGCCACACGATCGGTCCGAACGAGCCGACTCGTCGTGAACGCCACGCCCCTCGGCATGGCCCCCGACCGCCGCGGACAAACTCCCTGGCCGGCCCCCGCTGACTTTGGCCCCGACCACGTCGTCTACGACCTAGTGTACACCCCAGAGGAGACACGCCTGCTCCGGGAGGCCACGGCCCACGGCGCCACCCCCATCGGCGGAATTGATATGCTCGTGGAGCAGGCCGCGGCGGCGTACCGGCAGTGGACGGGGCGCGACATGCCGCGGGAGACGGTCTACAACGCCCTCCGGGCTCCCCACAACTAACCCCATCCGCAGCGCTCTCTCCCCCGACGACCATGGACTGCGGGGGATCCTTCTCTCCTACTTCACATTCGGCCGGGACCAACACCCGTCCCTTCGATTTTCCCGCGATGTGATTGGCCAGGCATTCCGCGTCTGTGCTGCGTTTTCTATTTTCGCGGACCAAGCGTTCCCGACTGAGGACCTGTCTGTATGTGGAATCAAGCATGGACCGGGCTCCGAGAGCGGCTCACCATCTTCCGGTGGGCCTCCGAATACACGACCACGGCGCTTCGAAGCGACGCGACGGCCGGCCTCACGGTCGGCGCAATGTTGATCCCGCAGGCGATGGCCTATGCGGTCATTGCGGGCATGCCTCCCATCTACGGCCTCTACGCAGGCCTCGTGCCGTTACTGGCGTATCCGCTATTCGGCAGCTCGCGCCAACTGGCGATCGGGCCGGTGGCCATCGATATGCTGATCGTAGGGGCTGGCGTAGGGGCGCTGGCCCAGAGCGGGACGGAACGGTACATTGCTCTCGCCATCCTGCTTACGGCCATGGTGGGGGGCATCCAGATTCTCATGGGGGCCTTGCGGCTCGGCTTCGTCGCCAGCCTGCTCTCACGCCCCGTCATCGCCGGCCTAACGGCCGCCGCGTCCCTCATTATTGCGTGTAGCCAGCTGGGCAATCTGCTCGGCGTGGAGCTCGGGCGGTCCCAGTACGTGCACGTCTTGCTCTGGGAGGCTGTGCAACACGTGCGTGCCGCCCACCCGCTGACCGTGGGCCTAGGACTGGGCTGCATCGGGCTTCTGTGGAGCCTGTCCCGCTGGCTGCCGAGCGTGCCGGGCCCGCTCGTGGTGGTGGTGGGCAGCACGGCGGCCGGCTGGCTCTTTGGGCTGGAGCAGCGGGGCGTAGCACTCATCGGGGACATCCCTACCGGCCTGCCGAGTCCGGAGGTTTGGGCCGCCAGCTTCGGGGACTTAAACGCGCTGCTGCCGGCGGCTGTCACCGTGGCGCTCGTCCAGTTCATGAAGGACGTTTCCCTGGGGCGCATCTTTGCAAAGCGCCACGGCTACAACATCGACCCCAACCAGGAACTCATTGGGGTGGGGGCCGGCAACGTTCTCGGAAGCCTCTTCCAGGGCATTCCGTCCTCGGGAAGCTTCTCGCGATCGGCGGTCAACGACCGCGCGGGGGCCACCACCCCCCTGGCCAACGCGTTCGCGGCCGGCGTCATTGCACTCACCTTGCTCTTCCTGACGCCGCTGTTCTACTACCTCCCCACACCGGCCCTGGCCGCCATCATTTTTGTATCGGGCCTTAGCCTCATCGACCTGCGCGAGATTCGGGCCTTATTCCGCGCCCGACGCCGGGACGGCTACATTGCACTGTTTACGGCCGCCTGCACTCTCTTCATTGGAATCCAGGAGGGCATCCTGCTCGGCATTGGGGCCTCGCTCGTCGCCGTGCTCTTCCGCATGAGTCGGCCGAACGTAGCGGAGCTGGGACACGTCCCTGGCACCCGCCGCTTCCGCGACCTCGACCGGTTTCCACAGGCCATGCGGCTCGAAAGCATCATGGTCCTGCGGGTCGACGCGTCCCTCTCCTTCGCCAATGCCGAATACCTCTACACGTTCATTCTGGAGAAGAGTGAGTACGAGGGACGCCCCGTCGACGTGGTTATCGTGGATGGAAGCAGCATTAATAGCCTCGACGCGACCGCGACCGACGCCCTGTTCTCGATCGCGGAGCGGTTGGAGGAGGAGGACATTGAGCTCCACCTCACGGGACTCATTGGGCCAGTTCGGGAAACCGTGCGGCGGGCGGGACTGCACGCCTTGCTCGGCGAAAACCAATTCCACCTTACGCCCTACCACGCGGTCGCAAGTGTTCTAAAGCGTGCCGACGCCGAAGACGGCACCGAGCGGCTCGCCGAGTACCTGGAGAAGACCGGTCCGGAAGAGAAGGAGCCTACCCCCAAGGCGACGTGAAGGCTCTTTTCCTCATCATTTTTTGAAACAATCGACCCTTCTTCTTCATGGGAATGGTGTCTATGTGTTCTCTTCCTTCCGACCCATGGACCCCGACGACCAAGACCCAATTCTCCGGTCCGCCCTCGCCTTGCGGCGGACGCTCTGGCTCGGCGAGATCGAACTCTACCAAGACCACCTCTCAATTTCCGGGTGGCGCTGGTCCGGGGCCGTCTGGCGTCCCATTCCCATTGCGGACATCCGCCGGGTCGAGAAGTGGCCCGCTACCCACCGTGGGCACAACTTCGTGATTCGTCCCACGGAAACGCGCGACTACTATTGCCGGGTGGAGGAGGGGGTGTTCTTCTGGGTCAAGGAGTTCCGCGACGATGACCGAACGGAGCTGACGATCCAACACTGAAGTCGCTACCCGAAGCGGCGCGCCCGCTTCTGCTCGGGGTCTGTCCTCGGCACTCGCCGATCCTGACGCCGGCACAGGCCACACCCCCATCGGACGTAGCAGGAGTGCCCGCATTGTCTGGCGTGCCCGTCGCCTGGGCCGCCCCGTTTACTGGGTGATGTTTGTGTGAGGGCGTCCCCAGTGGCGAACTCCGCCCGACGCACTGCTTATGACTGTGCGTGACCATTGCGCGCCCTCGCTCTTGTCTGGCGCGCCCGGTCTCTCCTCCCGCGCACCTCCCCAGCACTCAACTCCGCATGTCCGCATGACCGACCCTCTTCCCCCGGAGGCCCTCCGCCAACGCTTCGATCCGTCCGGCTTCGACTTCGAGACGACCGACGACCTGCCCGCCGAGACGGAGGTGGTGGGCCAGGACCGCGCCGTCGAGGCGCTCGACTTTGGCATGAACATCGACGCCGAGGGGTACAACGTGTTTGCCCTGGGCCCCACAGGGACCGGGCGCCGCGAGCTGGTGCAACACCTTCTGGAGGAGCAGGCCGCGACGGAAGACACGCCGCCGGACCTCTGCTACGTGAACAACTTCGACGACGAGCGCGAGCCGCGGGCCCTCGAACTGCCGGCGGGCCGAGGCTGTGAACTCAAGGAAGATGTGGACGCGCTCATTGAGGACCTGCAGACGGCCCTCCCCGGCACTTTTGAGAGCGAGGAGTATCAGTCGCGCCGCGAGATGATTCAGGAGGAGGTGCGGGAGGGACAGGAGGCCGCGCTCGAAGACCTCCAGGAGCGCGCCCGCGAGGAGGGCATTGCCCTCATCCGCACGCCGCAGGGCTTCGTGTTTACCCCCATCCGCGACGGCGAGGTGGTACCACCGGAAGAGGTGGAGTCGATGCCCGAGGAGAAACGCGAAAAGGTCCAGCAAAAGATTGAGAACTACCAGGAAGAGCTCCAGGAGATCCTCCGCAAAGTGCCGGAGCACCAGCGCGAGGCGCGCCGCCGCATCGAGGAACTCAACGAGGAGATGGCGACGCTCGTCATTGACGACCTGGTGGAGGACCTGCACGAGAAGTACGCCGACCTCGACGCCGTCCTCGAGTTTCTGGACAGCGTGCGGGCCGATCTCATCGAAAACGTCGATTTCTTCGTACAGGCCGCCCAGCAGGGACAAACGCCCCAGCAGCAAGGCCCGGCCCAGATGATGCAGCAGCAGGGGCAACAGGGTGGTGGGCAGCAGGCGCCGGCACCGGACGGGGCCTTTTGGCGCCGCTACCGCGTCAACCTCATCGTCGACAACGAAGACACCGAGGGCGCCCCGGTGGTCTACGAGGACAACCCCAACTACCAGAACCTCGTGGGCCAGGTGGAGCAGATTGCCCAGATGGGCGCGCTGGTGACGGACTTTAACCTGATCCGAAAGGGCGCACTCCACGAGGCCAACGGCGGGTACCTGGTCGTGGATGCCCGGCAGCTGCTCACACACCCGTACGCCTGGGAAGGACTCAAGCGAGCGCTCCGCAACGAGGAGATCCAGATCGAATCGCCCGGCCAGGCGCTCGGCCTCATCCGCACGCTCACGCTGGAGCCGGAGGCGGTGCCGCTCGACGTCAAGATCGTGGTCGTGGGCGAGCGGCTGGTGTACTACCTCCTCAACGCCCTGGACCCGGACATGGACCGCCTGTTCAAGGTAATGGCCGACTTCGACGACCAGATTGACCGGACCGAGGCCCAGGAGGACGCTTACGCCGACCTGATTGCGACCACTGTCGAGCACCGCGACCTAAAACCGTTTCATCGCTCGGGCGTGGCCCGGGTGCTGGAGCATAGCCTCCGCATGGTGAGCGACACGGAGAAGCTGAGCGCCCAGGTGGCGGACATTCGCGACCTGATGACCGAGGCCGATCACTGGGCCCAGGACGACGGCGCCGATACGGTGACCGACGAACACGTCCAGCGGGCTATTGATGCACAGATCTACCGTGCCGATCGCCTCCGGGAGCGGGTGCAGGAGTCCATCGAGCGCGAGAAGGTGTACATCGACACCGACGGCGAAACGATCGGTCAGATCAATGGCCTCTCATACCTGGAGATGGGGGGCTTCAGCTTCGGCAAGCCCAACCGCATTACGGCGCGGGTGCGCCTCGGCAAGGGCGAAATCGTGGACATCGAGCGCGAGGCCGCCCTCAGCGGCCCCATCCACTCCAAGGGCGTCCTCATCCTGTCCGGCTTTCTGGAAGGCCGGTTCGCCCAGCGCTATCCACTCTCCCTCTCGGCCCGCCTCGTGTTCGAACAGTCCTACGGCGGGATCGACGGGGACAGCGCCTCGTCGGCCGAGCTCTACGCGCTGCTCTCGGCGCTGGCGGAGGTGCCCCTGAAGCAGAACCTGGCGGTCACTGGTTCGGTAAACCAGCGCGGTGTGGTACAGCCCATCGGCGGGGTCAACGAAAAAATCGAGGGCTTCTTCGACGTCTGCGAGGAGCGTGGGCTCACCGGCGACCAGGGCGTGCTCATCCCCGCCACCAACACCGACAACCTCATGCTCCGCCCCGACGTGGTGGCGGCGGTGGAGGCGGGCGAGTTCCACATCTACCCCGTCGAGACGGTCGACGACGGGATCGAGGCCCTCACGGGCGTCGAGGCCGGCACGCGCGACGAACAGGGGGCCTTCCCGGACGATACAATTAACGGCCGGGTGGAGGCCCGACTCCACGAGTTTGCTGATCGCCGGCGGCAGTTCGCCCTCACGGACGGCCAGGTTGAGCAATCGGAGGAGGCGTAAATGCACGACAGCCCGCACAGTCCCATGCCTACGATTGAGGCCCCATCCTCCCGTCGCGTCTTTCGGCGCATCCTCGTCGCCCTAGACGACTCGCCCCCCAGCCGCGCCGCCCTCGACATGGCCGTGCGGCTGGCCGCCGACCTGGAGGCGGAGCTGGAAGGCTTGTTCATCAAGGACCAGAACCTGCTGCGAGCCGCTCAGCTTCCGTTCGCTGAGGAGGTGCGTGCGCACTCTGTGGCCCCCAAGACCCTGAGTGACCGCCGTGTACAGCGCCAACTGCGGTACCAGGCCGAGCGCGCCGAGGCCGCCCTGCAGGAGGCGACCGAATCGGCCGAGGTGACGTACAACTTTCAGGTGGTGGAGGGACACGTGACGCGCGAGTTGCTCCAAGCCGCCGAAGAGGCCGACCTCTTGGCCCTTGGCAAAACCAGTACGCGAAGCAGCCGGCGACGCTTAGGCACGACCAGTCAGGCCCTCCTGTCGGAGTCCCCCTCCCCCGTGCTGGTGCTCCGCCAGGCCGTACGGGCGCGCCCTCCCATCTTCACGTACTACGACGGATCGGACACGGCCCGATCGGCCCTGGACGTGGCGTCCGGGCTTTCCCTGCGCGGGGGCGGCCATCCCTTGACGGTGTTTGTGCCGGCCGCGGACGAGGCGGAGGCCGAGCGCCTGCAGGAAGAAGTAGAGGCGGCGTGCGACGGACACGTTCCTCATCTCCAGGTGCGGGCCCTCACGGATATCGAGGTCAATCGGCTCGCCACGCTTGCCCGCCGGGCGGGACGCGGACTTGTTGTCATGCCCGGCAATGCCTCCCCCCTCGCTGACACGCCGCTTCAGCGCTTCCTCTACGAACTGGACCGCCCGCTCCTCGTGGTCCGGTAGGACCCCGACGCCCCCCGTCCTTCTCTCACCCACCCCTCGTTCCATGAGCTCTGTCATTCGTCTCTCCCTGCGTCCCGAAGAACACGCGAAGGTGATCCCGCTCGAAGTGCTCCAGGATTTTGCGGACGTCCAGTCCGGCTGGAGCTACCTGGAAGACGACTCGGCGCACTACGCGGATCTAAAAGGCCGACCCGCCGTCATCCTCCGCCACCGCGTCGACCCCTCTACGTACGCGGACCTCGGCTTCGTAGGCACCGCCGAGGACGCCCAGACCCTGGACCTCGCCGTCCTGGACCGCCCCGGCGCGGACGCTCCGCTGCCCCCCGATGAGCGCGCTGCTCTCATCAACGCGTTTCTCGAGGCGATGCGCGACTACCTCAGCGACCGGCCCGATCACGTGACCCTTCACGTCGACCGCAACGCCGCCAACTCGGCGTCTTCGTAGTGCGGCTCACGCCGCGGGTGCTTCCTCCGGCTCCGGCCAGTGAAAGACGATCGGCACGTCGATCTCCGGATGAATGCTCTCGTCAACCGGGCAGTGTCGGGCGGCGCGCTCCAGCCGCGTCCGGGTCGACTCGTCGAGGGCCACTGGCATCGTGACCTCCGTCCGCAGCGCGTCGATGCGGCGCGGGTTCGAGGTCATCTGTTTCTCAACCGAGATCTCGATGCCCTCCAGGTCGAGGTCATGCGTCTCCGCCTGGATGCCGAGAATCGTAGCGATGCAAGTCCCGAGCGCCGTGGCGACGAGGTCGGTGGGCGAGAAGGAACGTCCCTCGCCGTGGTTGTCTTCCGGAGCATCGGTGGTCAGGGTGACGCCGGACGGCGTGTGCTTGGCCACGCAGCGCAGGTCACCGGTGTACTCGGCGTCGATTCGAACCATGGGACATCGGAGGAGCAGTTAGAAAAACGCGCATGCGGCCCGTTCCGAACGCGCCCCCTCGTCGTCGAGTTCAGCGCCCCTATCCCGTTCGACTATTCTCGCCACCGCCGGTCCGTGAGCTCGCGCACGTCGGTCTTCGAGATTACGTCCCAGTACGGGCTGCTCAGGTTGCCACTCTCCGTGCGGTTGAAGGTTGCGCGCAAGAAAAGCGCCTTCCCGGCATCCGGGTCCGCCCCTTCGAACGAGAAGCCGCCCCAGTAGAGCACCCAGTACGCCGCGGTGGGGTTGATGCCGAGCTGCCGACCAACGAGGTCGGCGAGATACTGGAAGTCATCGACGGTCGACGGCCCCTGGTTCTCGGCGAGCTCCCGGATGACGATGGTGTGTGTCTCCTCGTCGTCGGGCGGGCCGGGGTACACCCGCACCTGCGCGGTACCCGTGCGGCTGTAGCTGCGCCACGTGACGGTGGTATCTGCCTGGGGCTGCGCGACGACCGGAAGGGCGAAGAGGCTGCCTACAAACGCACAGAGCAGGGCTCGGCGGGCAGAACGCATGGGCGGAGCGGCGGCATGGAGAGTACGGGCTCAGGGCGTAGACACGCGTTCCCCCTCCACCCTAACGTGTCTTTCCCGCCTCTCGCCGACCCGCGTGTCACGGCGTGCGGGCCCCGCCTACCACGGAATGCGTTCTCGGTCGCGGAAGAACCCGCCGCTCGGACCCTCTTCGGGAAGGGTGGCGAGCCAGAGCGCCGTGTCGGCCCCCTCCTCGGGCGTCCGAGGGGCCGCCTCACCGCCCATTCGGGTGTGTACCCAGCCCGGGCACATCGCATTCACTTTGACATCGGGCCCAGTGGGGAGCGCGTCGTCGAGCGTCATGGTGAGGGCGTTCAGGGCGGTCTTCGACGCCGCATAGATGGCATGATTGGGGTCGAGTCCCTCCCCAAACGAGCCGGAGCCGGACGACATATTGACCACGCGCCCGTATCCTCGCTCGACCATTCCCGGAACGAACGCCTTGACGAGCAGCCAGGGGCCGCGCGTGTTCACGGTCCAGGCCCGGTCGAGCTGGTCGATGGACGTTTCCAGGACATCGGCCTCGGGGTAGACGCCGGCATTGTTTACGAGAACATCCACCGCCACATCATCGGCCCGCAGACGATCCGCACAGGCCTCAAGGGAACGGGGCTCCGCCACGTCGATCGGCTCGACGCGCACCGCTCCGCCGCCTTCTCGAATGGGTTCCGCGGCCGCTTTGCCATTGGCCTCGTCGCGAGATCCCATGACGACGTGGACCCCGCGATCGGCGAGCCCCTCACAGATGGCGCGTCCAATGCCACGGTTGCCCCCAGTCACGAGGGCCGTTCGTTTCGAATCCATTAGGGCCAGGAGAGTGAGTTCGGAAAAGGTGAGTTATCGGTGTGTGTTTGCGAAGCCCCACGGGAACGCCGGGTGCGCGCCCCAAGCACGGCAGCATCGGCGGGTGAGGGCGTAGCTGGATGTATTCCCGCCTTCCTACGACACCCGGAGCCGCTCCCCCTCCGCTGTACCCTTCGCTTCGGCCGCATCCCTCCGCTGCAGGGCCCGTAGCTCGGCGTAGCGGCCGTCTCGGGCCAACAACTCCTCGTGCCCCCCCTGCTCCACCAGTTGCCCATCCTCCAGCACGAAAATCGTGTCGGCGTCCTCAATGGTACTGAGGCGATGGGCAATGACGATGGACGTGAGCCGACTCCCCCGTGCGAAAAGGCCGTCGAGCGCATCCTGGATGACGGCCTCCGACTCGCTGTCGAGGTCGGACGTGGCCTCGTCGAGCAGAAGTACGTGCGCGTCCTTTAGGATCGCACGAGCGATGGCCACGCGCTGCTTTTGTCCGCCGGAGAGCCGCACGCCTCGCTCGCCGATTTGGGTAGTGTAGCCGTCCCGCAATCGGCCGATGAAGCCATGGGCGTTGGCCAGTTCGGCCGCCCGCTGCACGGCCGCGTCGTCGGCGTCGGGATTGGCGTAGCGGATGTTGTCCGCCACGGTGCCGGAGAAGAGTGTAGGATCCTGCGGTACCAGAGCGATGCGTCGACGCAGCGCCTTAAGGTCGAACGTGCGCAGGTCCTGTCCGTCAATCGTGACGTGCCCCTCCTGGGGGTCCCAGAAGCGGCCGACGAGGCTCGCCACCGTGCTCTTGCCGGCCCCGGACGACCCCACGAGAGCCGCCGTCTCGCCGGCCTCAATGCGGAGCGAAAGATCCCGCAGTGCCGGCTCGTCGGCGTCCGGATACGTGAAGTGGACCCCCTCTAGCTCGACCGGACCGACCGGGACCTCCTCACGATCGCCACCGGTCTCAGGGGGCGTGTCAACGAGATCGGACAGTCGCTCCAGGGCCGCCATGCCCGCCTGCAGCTTGTCGTTGAAGAACATGACCGACTGGACCGGACCCTGCAGTTGGCGCTGGTACATGATGAACGCCGTGAGTTCGCCAAGCGTGAGGCTGCCACTCGTCACCATCCAGCCCCCGACGAGCAAGAGGGCGCCAGTCCCATAATTGGATGTGATGTTGATGAGCCCCTCCATTTTGCCCACGTCCTTCCGACGGTCCAGGTTGATGTCGACGTACGCCTGATTGTGTTCGCCGAAGCGCTCGCGCTCTTGATCTTCGCCGACGAAGGCCTTGACGACTCGGATGTTGGAGATCGCTTCCGTGGAGGTGGCCGTCAGACGGGCCACCGTCTCCCGAATGCTCCGGGAGGCGGTGCGGAGTGGCTCCTGGTAGCGGTACGTCACGAGGGCCAGAAGGGGCAGCACCACCAGATTGACCAGGGCAAGCTGCCAGTTCATCCACACCAGCAGGCCGGCCACCACCACAATCGCCACGAGTTGACCGGAAAGGCGCGAGGCCGCTGCCTGAATCATCCCTTCCAGCGCGTTCGGGTCGCTCACGACGCGCGAGCTGAGCGAGCCGGACTGTTCGTTGGAAAACCGGGAAACCGGCAGCGTCAACAGGTGGTCGTAGGCCTGCATGCGGACGTCGCTCACCACCTGCTGCGTGAGGGCGAAGCTCCAGTACATGCCCCCGTATTCCACGAGGGCCCGAAACAGATAGAACCCCGCAAACGCCAGGCCGAACCACAGGAACAGCGTGCCGCGTCCCTCGGGGATCACCACGTCGAATGCGTACCGGACGAACTGCGGCCCCGCTGCGGCCAGGGCCGACGAGAAGCTGATGAGTAGCGCCACCCCGGCGACGCGCGCCTTGTACGGGGCCAACACGCCCCAGAGACGCTTCAAAATGGTGGCGGTGGACTCTCGCGACTCGCGGTCGGTACGGGACATCAGTAGAAAGCGGAATCAGCAGCGGGAACGGGCCCCGTTGGCCTCGACGATGGGACACCGGCGCAGCGGTCGGGGGAACCCTCCTTATGCACACCGACGCCCGCACAACTGTTTGGGAAAATCCGGATCCAATTTGGGACCGCACCCCGCTCTCAACACGAACGTCGGCTGCACCGGGGAACGGGCCCTAGTTTCTAGCGAGCAGCTTCACCGGGCGCAGTTCCGTGAGGGCCGCCACCAGCAGGC
>Ga0207414_1000135_pt1 | contig 36924 bp, 35 predicted proteins | sample PonA231FremontCA_2_FD_187269 | JGI IMG/M metagenome (GOLD analysis project Ga0207414, IMG submission 187269) | Marine sediment microbial community from Fremont, CA, USA - Pond A23 Sediment 1 (SPAdes) | ecosystem: Environmental > Aquatic > Marine > Unclassified | place: USA: Fremont, California...
GGCCTACCCTGCCCCGTCGTGTCCGCCTCCTGCAGACAATCTCAAGTGTAACCGCTGATCGCTTCGCAATGTAAGGAATGGTCAGTCTGCTAGGGGCATGCCGCTGCACGCGGGACGTCGGGGGCGGGAATCGGTTAGCCTTTTGGCCATGAAACGATGGATTGCCCGAATCATCGCCGGTCTGGGCCTGGCCGGCGCCATCCTGCTGGCCGACGCCTGGCTGTTCGGCGGGAGGGCCGAGGCCGCCGACTCGCCGGACACGGCTACCTTGCCCGCCGCCTGGCAGTCCATGGCAGAGGGCCGCGTCGCCATCGGGGGCGATGGCAAGGACAAGCCCGGTGCGACGGGGCAAACCGACGCCCGTCACCTTGATGTGCGCGTGGCCGACGAGCCCGGCGAACGCGCCCAGGGCATGCAGCGTCTGCCGCCGGCCGTTGTTCGTGAGGCGCCCATCTGGTTTGCCTTTCCCCAACCGCGTCGTGTCGGCTGGCACATGCACAACGTTGAACTCGCTCTTGATATTGCCTACGTCGACGCCGATGGCGTGGTCATTGGCGTCGAACGGATGATGCCCGGCGGCAGCGGCTACGGCACGGACGCGGCCATTGCCGCGGCGCTTGAGCTGGCCGCCGGCCAGGCCGAACAGCTAGGCATCGAGCCCGGCGTGCGGCTGCGATTAATCCACCGCTGAGCGCGACGCCGTCACCCCTTCTGGGGCCGGCGCACACGGATATGCAGATCATCCAGTGCGCCGCTGTCCACGCCCGCCGGGGCGTCGGTGAGCAGGCAGGTCCCGGTCTGGGTCTTGGGGAAGGCCATGACGTCGCGGATCGAACTGGCGCCGGCGATCAGCATCACCAGCCGATCGAGGCCAAACGCGATCCCGCCGTGGGGCGGCGCGCCATACTCGAGGGCGTCGAGCAGAAAGCCGAACTTCTCGCGGGCCTCGTCGGCGTTGATGCCCAGGCGCTCGAACACCGCCCACTGCATCTCGGGACGATGGATACGGATCGAGCCACCGCCCAGCTCGGTGCCATTGAGCACCAGATCATAAGCCCGTGAGATGAGCGCCTCGGGATCGGCGGCCTGGAACGCCTCCACCGAGTCGGTGCTCGGCGCGGTAAAGGGATGATGCAGCGCGTAGTAGCGGCCGTCGTCTTCGTCGTACTCAAACATCGGAAAGTCGACCACCCACAGCGGCCGCCATTCGCCCTCGAGCAAGGCCAGATCGTGACCCAGGCGCACCCGCAGCGCCGCCAGTGACTCGTTGACCACCTTGGCCCGATCCGCCCCAAAAAAGATCAGATCGCCGGCCCTGGCGCCGGTGCGCGCGAGGATGTCGGTGACCACCGATTTGGGCAAGAACTTGAGGATCGGGCTCTGCAGCCCGTCGGCGCCTTCCGCCGGGTCGTTGACCTTGATATAGGCAAGCCCCTTGGCGCCGTAGCGGCCGACGAACTCGGTGTAGGCGTCGATCTGCTTGCGGGTGAGCGTTGCCCCGCCCGGCACGCGCAGCGCCGCGACGCGACCCCGTGGGTCTTCGGCCGGCCCGGCAAACACCTTGAAATCCACCCCGGCCAGCAGATCGCTGACCGTGACCAGCTCCATGGGGATGCGCAGATCGGGGCGATCAATGCCGAAGCGCTCGACGGCCTCGGCGTAGGTCATGCGCGGGAAAACCGCGGGCAGATCGACGCCGGCGACGTCCCGCATCAGCTCGCGGACCATCTGCTCCATGAGCGACGTGATCTCGTCCTCGTCCATGAACGAGGCCTCGACGTCGAGCTGCGTGAACTCGGGCTGGCGATCGGCGCGCAGATCCTCGTCGCGAAAGCAGCGCACGATCTGATAGTAGCGATCCAGGCCCGACATCATCAGCAGCTGCTTGAACAGCTGCGGCGACTGCGGCAGCGCGTAGAAGCTGCCGGCATGCAGGCGGCTTGGCACCAGAAAGTCCCGGGCCCCCTCGGGGGTCGCGCGGGTCAGCATGGGGGTCTCGATATCGAGAAACCCGTAGCCGTCAAGAAAGCGATGCATAAAGCTGGTCACCTGGGCGCGGGTGATCAGGTGCTGCTGCATCGCCGGGCGGCGCAGATCGATGGTGCGATGACGCAGGCGCACGTCCTCGCCAACATCCGCCTCATCAAGCTGGAACGGCGGCGTCTTGGCGGTGTTGAGCACCTCGATGGTGTGGGCCAGCACTTCGACCTGGCCGGAGCCCAGATTATCGTTGGCGGTGCCTTCAGGCCGGCGGCGCACGCGCCCGGCAATCCGCAGCACCCACTCGGGCCGGGCGCGATCGGCGGTGGCGAAGGCCTCGTCGCGATCGGGGTCAAAGACCACCTGCAGGCGGCCTTCGCGGTCGCGAAGGTCGATAAAGATGACACCGCCGTGGTCGCGCCGCCGGTGCACCCAGCCGCAGATTTCCACATCCTGATCGAGCAGGGCCTCGGTGACGTCGCCGCAGTAGTGGGTGCGCATTGGCATGGATTCCGCCCGTTAGTCGATAAGCCAAAGCCTTCGAATGTTAAGCGGTGGGGCGGGGGCAGGCAAGCTTAACGCTTGGCGCCGGTACTGGCCGATGCATCGGGCTTGCTGGCGCTTTTGTCTTTTTTCTCCGCCCCGGAAGCCTTCTCGCCGGATTCCTTCGGCTTCGACTCGCCGCCTTTGTCCCCGGCCAGGTTGCGCTGGTTGTCCTTTTTAAAGTCCGTCTCGTACCAGCCGCTGCCCTTCAGGCGGAACGCGGCGGCCGAAATCTTGCGCCGCAGGGCGGCGTGGCCACACTCGGGGCAGTCGGTGAGCACGGCATCGTTCATGCCCTGCAGTGCCTCGAGCTCGTGGCGGCAGTCATCGCAAACGTATTCATAGATCGGCATGCTGTCAGTCCCTGTCACCTGTCCAATAATCAATCGATGGGGGCAGTGCTGCCCCGATGCAAGCCATGATAGCCGGTTTTGGGCCATTAGGAGTCTGTCAGTGCCGCTTCAGATCATTGCCGCCATCTTTCTGGCCGCCACCCTGTTCGTGTTCATCCAGATCGGCGTGGTGACCGTTGCCTTCGACAAGCTGGGGCTCTCGCAGGGCTCGGCGATGCTGCTGCTGATCACCTCGTTGCTGGGCAGCAGCATCAACCTGCCGCTATTCACCGTCGATGCCACCCGCGAGCCCGATCCGCGCTGGGCCGAGCGGATGCGCTGGATGACGGCCATGGCGCGCAAGCTCGACCCCAAAAAGGTGCTGATCGCGATCAATGTGGGCGGCGGCATTATCCCGGTGGCATTCACGGTCTATCTGCTCAACCACAACCCGCTATCACCGGGGATCGTGCTGGCCGCGGTCGCCATCCAGACCGGCATCTGCTATGCCTTCAGCCGGCCGGTGAGCGGCGTCGGAATCGGGATGCCGATCTTTATCGCGCCGATCACCGCCGCGGTCACGGCCGTCACCCTGGCACCCGAGAACAGCGCCCCGCTGGCCTACATCGGCGGCACGCTGGGGGTGCTGCTGGGTGCCGATGCCCTGCGCCTGCGCGACGTGCGCGGCCTGGGCTCGCCCCTGGCGTCCATTGGTGGGGCAGGAACGTTCGATGGAGTGTTCATCACCGGGCTGGTGGCGGTGTTGCTGGCGTAAACGCGGCCTCGCACACCATTGCAGTTTATGCGCTCAATAGTGGCAAACCCCTGTTCTTAGGCGATAAGATCATTTCATTAACCATTGCATAACGGCGGTCTGAATGGCGCGTCCATCACGCATCCAGTGGTCTCGAGTCGCGCAGGCATTGCAGGCGCAGGGGCCGGTGAGCGGCCCTCGTCTGGCCCGCGATCTGGGCGTCAGCCTCGCCACCCTGCACCGCCACCTCAAGGCCCACCCCGGTGGCTGGCTACAGAGCGGACAGGCATCGCGCCGCCGCTACGCCCTGCGGAGGCAGGTCGGTGGGATCGAGGCGACGTCGCTCCCGGTTATGCGTATCGATGCCGAGGGCCGGGCCCATGACGCCGGGCTGCTCACACCGATTGCGCCCGAGGGCTGTCATTTCGACCTGCAGGCCCTGGACTGGCCGGTGGACGAGGCGCAGCGCGATGGCTGGTGGGAGAGCCTGCCCTATCCAATCCTCGATATGCGGCCGCAGGGCTACATCGGGCGTCGTTATGCCCGTGCACTTGAGGGCAAGCTACCGGTCCCCGGCGATCCGGCCTTGTGGAGTGACGACGACATCCTGCAGGTCATCGGCAGGCATGGCGCCGATCTGCCCGGAGACCTGGTGGTGGGGCAGGCATCCATCGAGCGTTGGCACCGGGAGCGCGCCGAGGGCAACTTGCCCCAATCCGTGTCGAATCGGCAGACAGATTTCCCCGCGCTCGCCAGGCGGACAATTGCGGAGATCTTGCCCGCGTCCAGTGCCGGTGGCGAATTCCCCAAGTTCACGACCTCGTGCATAAATTCCGAGACCGGTGCGACGACGCCGGTTATCGTCAAGTTCTCCGCGCCCGACGATGGGTCAGGTGTGGTGCAGCGCTGGCGGGACCTGCTCTACTGCGAGCATCTCGCCGCACGAGCGCTGGCCGGGATAGCCGGAGTCAGGGCGTCGCAGACGAGGGTCATTGATGCCGAGTCGCGACGTTTTCTGGAGATCGAGCGCTTCGATCGACAGGGCGCCTTCGGACGCCGTCCGGTCTCGACCCTCGCGGCGATCGATCCGTTGCTGGTGGGTGTGTTCAGTCACGACTGGCGTTTGGAGATTGCGGCATTGCATCGCCATGGCTGGCTGGATGCGGCGGGATGCGTGGCGGTGAGCCGGCAGTGGTGGTTCGGACAGATGATCGCCAATTCCGACATGCACCCGGGGAACCTGGCCTTTCGACCCGTCGCGTCTGACGGGCAACGGTCAGGCCAGCCCCGCTTTGAGCCCACGCCGGCCTACGACATGCTGCCGATGGCCTATGCACCCATAACGAGTGGCGAGATACGGGAGCCGGACTTCGACCCGCCGATGCCCCAACCCGCCGAATTCGCCGACTGGCACGCCGCGGCCGAGGCAGCGATTGTTTTCTGGACGACCGTCGCGGAGACGTCGCATATTGGGACGGCACTGAGACGAGCCGGCGAGGCAAACGCCCGTACTCTGGAGCGCATGGCAGGACAGATAAGGTGATCCGGCAGGCAATCCAGGGGATGTGAGGAGTCGGAAAGGATGACCGACTCGTCGGGCGCGGCAAAGGTAAATTTCAGGTGCCGACTTGTTTCGATAACCGGAATCGGGCAGCCATTGAAGCAATGTTCTACGGCGACGAATAACGCGAGGGGACCCATGGATTTCAATCGCTATCGCGAAGTGCTTGCCGAGCGCGTCGGTTCGCTAACGCGGCCCTTCGATGACGCCGAGTACGATCGGCGCCGCCAGGCCGTTGCGCAGCGCATGACCGCGGCGGGGCTCGACGGGTTGCTGGTCACCGATGCCGCAGATATCGGTTATCTCACCGGCTACAACACCTTCGAGGTCTCGGTGCATACCGCGCTGTTGCTGACGATCGAGGGCCACCCACCCGGGCAGGCGGTGCTGCAGGTCCCCTCCATCGAGACCGGCCCGGCGGTGACCACCGCCCGGGTGGACGCGGTCTTTGGTTATCGCTGGGAGGGCGCGGACGGCGCCGTCGAGCAGATGGCCGGCATCATCCAGGATCTGGGGCTCTCCGGGCGCATCGGCACCGATAACTGGGGACCGGCGCTGCGCTGCGGGTTCCGGGACGGGCTGGCGGCGGCGCTGCCGGATCACGTCCTGATCGATGCCTCGGGGCTGGTGGATGGCGTGAAGATCGTTAAAAGCGAAGCCGAAATTGCCCTGCTGCGCGAGAGTGCGCGCATCACCCAGGCCGGTATCGCCGCCGCCGAGGCGCTGATTGCCCCCGGCGTCACCGACCAGCAGCTGGCGGCAGCGGGCGCCGCCACCATGATCGCGGAGGGGAGCGAATTCATGAGCCTGCAGCCCATCGTCACGGCGGGTTGGCGCTCGAGTGTCATCCACTGCAACCACCAGCGCCACACGGTGGCGGCCGGCGACCCGGTGTTCATCGAGTTCGGATCGGCGTATCAGCGCTACACCGCCCCCATGATGCGCACCCGGGTGGCAGGCCCCGTCACCGATGCAATGCAGCGGACCGCCGAGACCATCCGCGCTATCCACACCGCGCTGCTCGAGCACATGCGCCCCGGCGTCACCCTGGATCAGGCGGCGGCCGCGGCCGACCGCGCCCTGGCCCCCATGGCCGATCAGGCGTTCTTTTCGGGGGTGTACGGCTATACCGTGGGGTTGCAGTTTCCGCCCTCGTGGGTGGAGGGCTCCGGCTTCATCGCTCGGGGTGTAGAGCGCGAATTCGAAGCCAATATGGTCTTCCACCTGCCACTGATGCTGCGCATTCCCGGGGAATGGGGAATCGGGCTTAGTAACACGGTGCGGGTGACGGCGGACGGTGGCGAGCCGCTGACCCGCAATGACCTGCAGCTCGAGGGCGATGGGCCATGACCGCACCGGTGATCCTGATCACCGGTTGCTCCACCGGCATCGGTCGGCATTGCGCGCTGGCCATGCAGCGGCACGGCTGGCGTGTCTTTGCCACGGCGCGCCAGCCGCAGGACGTGGAGGCCCTGCAACACGACGGCCTTGACGACGCCCTGCGCCTGGACGTGGATGACGATGCGAGCATCCAGCGAGCGGTGGATACCCTGCTGGGGCGAACCGGGGGGCGCATTGATGCGGTGTTCAACAACGCCGGCTTCGGCCAGCCGGGAGCGGTCGAGGATCTGGCCCGGGCAGCGCTACGCGAGCAGTTCGAGACTAATGTCCTGGGCGCCCAGGCGGTGACCCGCACGGTGCTGCCGGCGATGCGGGCCCAGGGTTACGGCCGCATCGTCCAGCACAGCTCGGTGCTCGGCTTTATCGGCCTGCCCTGGCGCGGCGCTTACAACGCCTCGAAGTACGCCCTCGAGGGCCTGACCGACACCCTGCGCCAGGAGCTTCGTGGCAGCGGCATCGATGCCGTACTGATCCAGACTGGGCCGGTCACAAGCCGCTTCCGGGCAACCGGCCGGGAGAAGTTCGAGCGCTGGATCGATCCCGCCTCGAGCGTCCATCAACAAAACTATCAGGCCGTGATCAAGCGCCTCGAGAGTGCCGGCGACCCGCCGTTCACGCTCGGCGCCGAGGCGGTGGCGCGCAAGCTGCGCCTGGCGGTCGAGTCCGTTCACCCCAAGCCCCGCTACCACGTCACCGTACCCACCCATGTCTTCAAGGCGCTGCGCCGGCTTTTGCCGACGCGGGCCCTGGACGCGGTGATCCGCTGGGTGAACGGCTAGGCGCCTCCGGGTTGAAAAACCCGAAGATCCAGTCCACTGATCGGCGCATAGTGTTTGCGATTGGCGGTCAACAATGACTCACCGCGCCCCATTGCCGTAGCGGCAATCAACGCATCCGCCATCCGAAGCCCGTCGCTCAGCGCATGCTGCTCAACAAGGTTCACGGCGCGCGACGACGTATCCGCGTCGAGCGCAATGATACGCGCAGGCCAGAATCTCAGGGCTTGTCTCAGGGCACGAAACTCTCGGGTGCTTCTCAGCCCCTGGACAAGCTCCATATAGCTGACGGCCGACAGAGAAAAACCATCCAGTGTCTGTAACAGCTCCTCCGCCGGCCGATGCCCCCGCAGACTCCAGATCAGAACGTCGGTATCAACCAGCATCAATCAAGGCGCCTCGCCGAAACGACGCGGCGCCCTTAGTTGGTCGATAGTTGCTTCGATGTCGACTTCAGTGCAATCCCGCCAGAGTCCAAAGGCCGGGTTCTCGTCGGCATCGATCGCTCGGCCGAAGGAGGAATCCGCAACCTCCCCACCCACACCGATCAACATGGCCCGCGGGCGACCGTGGTAAGTGATCTGGATGGATTCGCCCCGCTCCACCGCCGCCAGCAGCTCAGCCGCCCGAAGCCGTAAATCCCGAACCGATGCCTGCATGTTTCACCCCTTATTTGTGTCACAAATTTTATGAAACAATTCTCACCCTGGCAATCATCCTTTGGGTGAACGGCTAGGCCGGCACCGGTTCGCTGACCCGCTCGAGGGTCAGACCGCCACGGCCCTCGCCGTCCGCTGACGGCTCGGCATCCACCCGAATGCGGTCACCCGGCTTGAACTCGCCGGCCAGGATGCGCTGGGCCAACGCGTTCTCAACCCGCTGCTGGAGCACGCGCTTGAGCGGCCGAGCGCCGTACATCGGATCGAACCCGGCCTCGCCGATCACATCCAGTGCCGCATCACTCAGCTCCAGCGTCATGTCGCGCTCGCGCAGCCGGGTCGAGAGATCGCGCACCTGGATCTCGGTGATCCGGCGGATCTGCTCGCGCTCGAGCGGGTGGAAGACCACCACGTCATCGACTCGGTTGATGAACTCGGGCCGGAAGTGCTGGCCGACGACGCCCATCACCTCGCGCTTCATCTCGGCGTACTGCGCCTCGCCGGCATGCGACTGGATGAGATGCGAGCCCAGGTTGGAGGTCATGACGATCACCGTGTTACGAAAGTCCACGGTCCGGCCATGGCTGTCGGTCAGCCGACCGTCATCGAGCACCTGCAGCAGGATGTTGAACACATCCGCGTGGGCCTTTTCGACCTCGTCGAGCAGCAGCACCGAGTAGGGCTTGCGGCGCACCGCCTCGGTCAGATAACCGCCCTCTTCATAGCCGACATAGCCGGGCGGGGCACCGATGAGCCGTGCCACCGAGTGCTTTTCCATGAACTCCGACATGTCGATGCGCACCATCGCCTCTTCGGTATCAAAGAGGAAGGTGGCAAGCGCCTTGCAAAGCTCGGTCTTGCCCACGCCGGTGGGGCCCAGGAACAGGAACGAGCCATTGGGCCGATGCGGGTCCGACAGGCCGGCACGCGACCGGCGAATGGCATCCGAGACGGCCTGCACGGCCTCGGACTGGCCGATCACGCGCTCACCGAGGCCTTCTTCCATGCGCAGCAGCTTGTCGCGCTCGCCTTCGAGCATTTTCGCGACGGGGATGCCGGTCCACTTCGAGACCACCTCGGCCACTTCTTCGTCGGTGACCGCGTTGCGCAGGAGTTCCATGGGCTGATGCCCCTCGGCCTGCGAGGCCGTCTCGAGCTGCTGCTCGAGCTCGGGGATGCGGCCGTACTGCAGCTCGGACATGCGCGTCAGATCACTGGCACGGCGGGCCGTCTCCAGCTCCTGGCGGGCCTGCTCGAGGGCTTCCTTGAGCCCGGTCGTGCCCTCGACGGCGGCCTTTTCGCGGTTCCAGATCGATTCCATCTCGCTGTATTCGCGCTCGATCTCGGCGATTTCCTCTTCAAGGGTCGCGAGGCGCTTTTTCGAGGCCTCGTCGGCTTCCTTGGTCAGGGCCTCGCGCTCGATCTTGAGCTGGATCAGCCGGCGCTCGAGCCGGTCCATGGCCTCGGGCTTGGAGTCGATCTCGATACGAATGCGACTGGCCGCCTCGTCGATCAGATCGATGGCCTTGTCCGGCAGCTTGCGATCGGTGATGTAGCGCTGCGAGAGGGTCGCCGCGCTGACAATCGCCGGGTCGGTGATCTCGACGCCGTGATGCACCTCGTAGCGCTCCTTCAAGCCGCGCAGGATGGCGACCGTGTCCTCCACGCTCGGCTCATCCACCAGCACCTTCTGGAATCGGCGCTCCAGCGCGGCGTCCTTTTCGATGTTGGTGCGGTACTCATCCAGCGTCGTGGCGCCGATGCAATGCAGCTCGCCACGCGCCAGGGCGGGTTTGAGCATATTGCCGGCGTCCATCGAGCCCTCGGCCTTGCCGGCCCCGACAATGGTGTGGATCTCGTCGATGAACAGGATGATCTCGCCTTCCTGCTTGGCCAGATCCTTGAGCACGCCCTTCATGCGCTCCTCGAACTCGCCGCGGTACTTGGCGCCGGCCACCATCGCGCCCATGTCGAGGGAGAGGACGCGCTTTTCCTTGAGCGCCTCGGGGACCTCGTGGTTAACGATGCGCAGCGCCAGTCCCTCGACAATCGCCGTCTTGCCAACGCCGGGCTCGCCGATCAGCACCGGGTTGTTCTTGGTACGCCGCTGCAGGACCTGGATGGTGCGGCGGATCTCCTCGTCGCGGCCGATCACCGGGTCGAGCTTGCCCTGCTCGGCCCGCTCGGTGACATCGATGGTGTATTTCTCGAGCGCCTGGCGCTGATCCTCGGCGTTGGGATCATCCACGTTCTCGCCGCCGCGGGTGGCGTCGATGGCCTGCTCCAGCGCTTCTTTGTTGGCACCGGCGTGCTTGAGGGCCTCGCCCACCTTCGTCTTGCCGTCATCGAGGGCGGCCAGCAGAAAGAGCTCGCTAGCGATGTAGCTGTCGCCGCGCTTTTGCGCGCGCTTGTCGGTCTGGTTGAGCAGCCGGTTCAGGTCATTGCTGACATGCACCTCATCGCTGCCGGCGCCACTCACCGTGGGCAGGCGATCCACCGCCTCGCCCAGCTGCGAGCGCAGCAGGTTGACGTTGACGCCCGCCTGCTGGAGCAGATGGCGGACGCCACCGCCCTCCTGATCGAGCATGGCAAGCGTCAGGTGCTCGGGCTCGATCATGGGGTTGTCACGACCCACGGCCAGCGATTGCGCATCCGCCAGGGCCATCTGGAATTTGGTGGTCAGTTTGTCCATCCGCATGGTGCAGACTCCTTCGATAATCCGTCTTTGCTATTGACTATCGATATGGGGTGTGGGGTGGTGTTTTGCAATGGGGGTGGGGAGAGCATGTGCCAGATGAACGCCCCCTCTTTCAGGCGCACGCGGGCCCCCTCGTCGCACCAGGCCACGCCCGGCCTGAATAGCCAGTGCCCGCTATCCCCGCTATCCTTCAACCCTGTGATGATGCTGCCCGAGACAAACCGCACACCGGAGACGAAGCGTGGCCGAGCGTAAGAAACGCATTCTGTGGGCAAACCCGTACTGCTTGCTGGATTTATCGAGTGGGGCGTCGATGGCGGTGCGGGAACAATTGCTTCAGCTCCAGAAGCGCGGCGACGAGGTTGCCATCCTGGGCGCGACCATCTTTGATTCGCCCAACGGCATCACACGCCTGAAACCTCATTGGCAAAAAATCCGCAGTCACAAAAAGCCCACGGTCACAATTAACGACGGGACGCTCAAGCACCGCTTGATCAAAACGAAAAGCACCGCCCGCAAGGACATGACCGCGGAGGAAGAAGCCCGCTGGTACACGGTTTACGTAAAGCTCCTCGACGAGTTCAAGCCCGATCTCGTCTACTATTACGGTGGTCGCACCCTGGATCTGCTGATTGGCGATGAAGCCCACGCCCGAGGCATTCCGGTGGCCGCGTACCTTGCAAACGGCAATTTCAAGGGAAAACGCTGGTGCCGCGATGTTGATTTAATCCTGACCGATAGTCAGGCCACCGCCACCCTGTACAAAGAGCGTGAAGGCATCGACGTCACACCCATCGGGCCATTCATTGACCCGGCCCTTGTGGTGGCCGAAAAACATGACCCAAGCAATGTCCTGCTGGTAAACCCTTCGCTTGCCAAAGGGGCCGCCATCGTCATCCGGCTGGCCATGCTGCTTGAGCAGCGCCGACCCGACATCCCGTTCGAGGTGGTCCAGTCCCGAGGTGACTGGGAGGCATTGCTCCGGCAAGTCACCCGGCAGTTTGGCGAGGAGCGCAAATCGCTCAGCAATGTAACCCTCACGCCAAACACCCACGACATGCGGCCAGTGTATGGCAGAGCCCGGGTCCTGCTCGCGCTGAGTCTTTGGTGGGAGAGTTTTGGACGCGTGGCTGCGGAAGCCGCCATGAATGGCGTCCCGTCCATCATTACGGGACGAGGTGGCCTGCCGGAAGCTGCAGGGGCAGGTGCCGTACAGGTTGATCTGCCGGATGACTGTTTCAAATCGCCTTATCAGACAATACCGGCTGACAACGTATTGGCGGCACCAATAAAAAGGGTCATGACGCTATTTGACAGCGATAACGAACATCAAGCGCTCAGCTCCAGAGCAAGGGCTCACGCGGCAAATCTTGATCTTGAGCGCAGCGCTCAACGGTTAACTCAGGCCATGGCGTCCTGCCGGTAAGCAATGTCGCTTCAATCAAAGCCCAAAGTCATTACGATCCTGGGAAGTTGGTCTTGCGGCTCAACTGCCCTGACGGGTTATATCGCACGGTGCGGTGCGCATACATGTCCACCGCATCAACGAACCAATGACCCAAGAACGCCGGATAGTCACGAGCCAAAAGCTCTGCGTGATGCATTAGCTGCCAGAATCAATGAGTTGAGCCTCAAAAAAATCGAGCACAGGGGCTCCAGTTTTAGAGAATGGCTTTCGGAAGCGCTTATTCCATAACTGATGTCCAGTCTGTTGTGGACTCGCGTTGGCTGGTCGTAACCCGCCCACTCACCCGGATTGAAGCAGCACACTGATGAGCAGTCTGCTGCAGAGGGGTGGCTTATGCCGCCCTGACAGCCAACGACCCCTTACTAGCCAACAGTTGCGCTAATTGTAACCGCTACTTACAATCTGCCGATGATCACTCGTCAGGCAACCCAAACGCTTGAACAACTGGCGGCCACCTTCCCTGCGGTTGCAGTGACGGGACCGCGCCAGTCGGGCAAAAGCACACTCGTGCGGGCGGTTTTTGCCGATCGGCCGTATGTGTCTTTGGAGGATCTGGATCAGCGGGAATTTGCCAGGGAAGACCCGCGGGGATTTCTGGCCCGGTATCCGGACGGGGCGGTACTGGATGAGGTTCAGCATTGTCCGGGGTTGTTTTCATATTTGCAGACGCGGATGGATCAGTCCGGCCGGCTTGGTGAATGGCTGCTAACAGGCTCGCAGCAGTTTGGCGTCCATTCGGCGGTGTCGCAGAGTCTGGCTGGGCGGGTCGGCATGCTCACGCTGTTACCGTTTTCGCTGGGCGAGGTGGAAGCAGCGGATGGGCTTCGCAATGACTGTGATGCCGGGGCTGATGCATCTGTACTCGCTGGCGTTGATGCCAATCCGGATGCCTGGCTTTTTCGCGGCGGGTATCCGCCTGTCCACGATCGGCCCGTCGACCCGACGATCTGGTACGGGAGTTATGTGCAGACCTACCTTGAGCGGGATGTTCGGCAGCTGCTGCAGATTCGTGATCTGTCGCAGTTTCAGCTATTCATGCGGTTGGTGGCCGGGCGCACCGGGCAGCTGCTGAATCAGTCGGCGCTGGGTGATGCCGTGGGCGTCAGCCACAATACGATTCGTGAGTGGTTGTCGGTACTCGAGGCAAGTTATGTCATTCATCGATTGCCCCCGCACCACCGCAATTTCAATAAACGCGTGGTGAAAACGCCCAAGCTCTTCATGCTGGATACGGGCCTTGCCTGCTGGCTGCTGGGCATTGAGACACCCGAGCAGCTTGCCACGCATCCGCTACGCGGCGAGCTATTCGAAACGGCAGTGGTGGGCGAGTTTCTTAAACAGCGCCTCAATCAGGGCCGAAGGGCTAATCTGGCTTTCTGGCGGGATCGGGGCGGTCGCGAAGTCGATCTGGTGGTGGATCGGGCCGGCATTCTGGACCCCATCGAAATCAAGGCAGGCGCCACCCTGAGCGGCCGTGCCTTTACCGGCCTGGAGCGCTGGTGCGCGATTGCCGGTCATGAGGCCGGGCAGCCAATGGTTGTCTATGGCGGCACCGATGACCGCGAACAACGCGGCGTGCGGGTCATGTCGTGGCGCCGTCTGGCGCAATGAGCTAGACGCTAGCCGGTGAAGGCAATGTAGGCGGCGAACCGTCCGGTTGTGCCGTCCCGACGGTAGGAGAAAAAGCGTGCGGAGTCGCTGCAGGTGCAGCGGGCGTCGCTGTGGACCAGGCCGACGCCGGCCTGGCGCAGGCTGGCGTGGGCGGTCGCCCCCAGGTCGAACTGAAAGCGCGGCGAGGCATCGGATGCTATGTCGGCGGCTGGGTCAGTGACCGACGCGGTGGCCGGGGCGGTGGTGCCCGCCGGGGCTGAGGGTTGGTACACCGGCTCGACACCGGCGTCGGCGATGTGTTGGATGACTTCAGGGCCGACCTGGTATGCATCGCGGCCAATGCACGGGCCGATGCAGGCGATGAGCCCCGCAGCGGGTGCGGGCAGGGTGGCGATGGTTTGCTGAATGATGCCGGCGGCCAGCCCCCGCCAACCCGCATGCACCGCCGCCACGCACGAGCCGTCCCGCGCCGCCAGCAGGATCGGCACGCAGTCGGCGACCAGTACCGCGCAAACCTGCCCGGGCTGATCGCTCCACACCGCATCGGCGGGGGTCACATCGCGCTCGACCTCACTCGCGTGGACAACCCGTGTGCCATGCACCTGCGACAGCCAGCGGGGTTCCTCGGCCAGTCCCGCCTGCGCAACCAGACGCCGGCGGTTTTCGCGTACCGCAGCGGGGTCGTCGCCGACATGCATCGCCAGATTGAGCGAATCATAGGGCGGCTGGCTGACGCCGCCGTGGCGGGTGGTAAAGCCGGCGGTGACCGGCGCGGACCACGCCGGGCGCAGGATGGACAGATCGGCCCCGGCGCTCATGGCCGCCACCGCCCGTCATCCTCGGCCTGGGCGATCACCTGTGCCTGATGGGTCCGCAGTGCCGCCAGCAGCGCGGCAAAGTCCTCCGGCGGCGGTGTCGACCAGGTCAGGGTCTCGCCGCGGGTCGGATGCACCAGCGTCAGCGTCTCGGCGTGCAGCGCCTGACGACGAAACCGGCGCAGGCAATCCCCCACCGTGGGCGCCGGGCCGTCGGGACGGCGCGGCGGCCAGTCGCCTTCCGGTGCGGGCACCTCGTCCATGCCACCGGGCAGGCGCAGACGCCCGCCATACAACGGATCGCCAACAATGCGGTGATTGATGTGGGCCATGTGCACGCGGATCTGGTGGGTGCGACCGGTCTCGAGCTTGCAGCGCAGCAGCGTATGGGCGGCAAAGCGCTCTTCGATGCGGTAATGGGTGACCGCCGGCTTGACCCCGGCGCCGATGGGATCGCCGTTGTTATCCACGCCCTGGCGCACGGCCATGCGCAACCGGTCGCGCGGATGCCGGCCGATGGGGGCATCGACCCTGCCGCCGGCGGTAAACGTGCCCCCCACCAGGGCCAGATACTCGCGGCCCACGCTGCGGGCCTGGAGCTGCTCGACCAGATGGGCATGCGCCTCGAGGGTTTTCGCCACCACCATCAGCCCGGTGGTATCCCGGTCGAGCCGATGCACGATCCCGCCGCGCGGCAGCCCGCCAAGGCGTGCATCGTGATGCAGCAATGCGTTCTGCAGCGTGCCGTCGGCATTGCCGGCGCCGGGGTGCACCACCAGACCAGCGGGTTTGTTGATCACCAGGATCGCGGCGTCTTCGTGGACAATGGCCAGAGGAATGGGCTCGGCCGTCACCACGCCTTCCTCCGAGGCAGTCGCCGCCAGACGGATCTGCTCGCCCCCCTTGACCGCGACGCGTCCGCGCGGTGAGCCGCCATCGACGGTCAGCTCCCCGTCGCGCAGCCAGCGCTGCAGCCGCGAGCGCGAGAACTCCGGGAACAGCTCGGCGAGAACGGCGTCCAGCCGGCGGCCCGCCGCGGCGTCGGGGATCGTGGCGTCACGCTCGATGCGGGTGACTGACGAGTCATTCATGCTGGGCGATGCTCCCCGTTTTCTCTAGACTGGGCGGATCAGACACAGGGTGGACACAGGTGCCATGACGCGCTTTTTTGCAATTCTACTGCTTATCGGCCTGCTCGCGGGCTGCGCAAGCAACACGGACCCCGCCAGCCGGCTCGGCAACGCCGAGGCCGCGGCACTCTACGAGGCGGCCAGCGAGGCGGCCGAGCGCAACGACTGGCAGACCGCTATCGGCGAGCTCGAGTCGCTGCAGGCGCAGTATCCATTCGGGCTCTACGCCACTCAGGCGCAGCTCGACATCATCCATGCCTATTATCAGGCCGGCGAAGTGGCCTCCACCGTCGCCGCCGCCGAGCGCTTCCGGCGCATCAACCCGCGCCACCGTGCGGTGCCGTACAGCTGGTACATGCAGGGCCTTGCGCTTGAGGAGAAAAATCGCGGGCCGGTCAAGGACTGGGTGGGCGTCAACGATGTGCTGCGCGATCCCGTCCCACGGCGCCAGGCCTTCGAGGCCTACACGACGCTGGTCGAGGACTATCCCGACAGCGACTACACCGAGCGGGCGCGCTCACGGCTGGAGGTGCTCTATGCCGAAGGCGCCGAGTTCCAGTTGAGCGTGGCGCGCTTCTATGCCGATCGCGATGCCTGGGTGGCCGCCGCCCGGCGGGCCATTACCGTCATCGACGCCTTCGAGGGCACCGCGGCCGTCAACCCGGCCACCGATCTGCTCGCCACCGCCTATCAGCGTCTGGATCTTGATGAGCTGGCCGCTGGCGTGCGGACCGCGCAGCGCACGACGGAGCGCGATGCGGACGCCGACATCCCGAGCACCCCGGAGCTCTACGAGCAGGAAACGATGGAGGTACCGCCGGCACCCACTTCCGAAGGGCCCTCGGGCGGGTCCGCTGGATCAGGGGGCATGGGCGGCCCGATGGGCGGCGGCCTCTAACCGCCGTGGACGGCGCTCGCGATCAGAGCGCCTGTTCGCCGGAGTCGCTGGTGCGGATGCGCACCGCCTGCTCCACCGGTGTGACAAACACCTTGCCGTCGCCGATCTTGCCGGTATTCGCTGCGGCCACGATGGCCTCGACCACGCGCTCGACCTGATCGTCGGCCACGACCACCTCGACGCGCATCTTGGGCAGGAAGTCGACGACGTATTCCGCGCCGCGATAGAGCTCGGTATGGCCCTTCTGCCGGCCAAAGCCCTTGACCTCGGTCACCGTCATGCCGGTGATGCCCACTTCGGCGATGGCCTCGCGCACGTCATCGAGCTTGAACGGCTTGATGATGGCCTCGATTTTTTTCATTCCAATGCTCCGCTGTTGGCTGGAGGCGTGAGTGTATCAGGCGCCCGGTCCGCCCGGCTGGCGGCCGAACCCGGAGGTGATCGGATAGCGCCGGTCACGGCCGAAGGCCTTGGTGGTCACCTTGACCCCCGGCGCCGCCTGGCGGCGCTTGTACTCGTTGCGGTGGAGCAGCTTGACCACCTTGAGAACCGTCTCGCGGTCATGCCCCTGGCCGACCAGATCGTCGACGCTGGCATCCTCCTCGACATAGGCGGCAAGGATGGTGTCGAGCTCGCCATAGTCGGGCAGGCTGTCGCTGTCCTTTTGATCGGGGGCCAGCTCGGCGCTGGGCGCGCGGGTGAGGATGCGCTCGGGGATGACCGGCGCCCGGGCGTTGCGATAGGCGGCCAGGCGGTAGACCTCGGTCTTGAAGATGTCCTTGAGCGGCGAGAACCCGCCCACCATGTCGCCATAGAGGGTTGAATAGCCCACTGCCATTTCGCTTTTGTTGCCCGGCGCCAACACCAGCCCACCCAGCTTGTTCGACACGGCCATCAGCATGGTCCCGCGGATCCGCGACTGCAGATTCTCCTCGGTCACGTCGACGGGCCGATCACCGAACACCGGCGCGAGCGTGGCGCAAAAGCCATCGAACACCGACTCGATCGCCAGCGTGTCGTAACGAACACCCAGCGCATCGGCCAGCGCGGCGGCATCGGTCTGGCTCATATCGGCCGTGTAGCGGGTGGGCATCATCAGGCAGTGCACCCGCTCGGCGCCCAGTGCATCGGCGGCAATGCAGGTGACCAGCGCCGAGTCGACGCCGCCGGACAGGCCGATCACCACACTCGGGAAGCCGTTTTTCTCGACATAGTCACGCACCCCCCAGACCAGGGCCTCGTAGACCACCGCCTCGGGCGAGAGCGACGGCTCGATGGCCCCTTCCAGTGGGGTCCAGCGCCCGTGAATGCGCTCGACATCCACCGGGTGCAGGCCAGTGTCAAAGTGCGGCGCGCGCACCATCAGATCGCCGTTGCCGTCGAAGGCACACGAACCGCCGTCATAGACGACCTCGTCCTGACCACCGGCCATGTTGCAGTAGAGGATGGGCAGGCCGGTTTCAGCCACCCGGTCGCGCAGCACCGACTCGCGGGCCGCGCTTTTGTAGTGATCGAACGGCGAGGCATTCAGGTTGACCACCACATCGGCGCCGGCGCCCGCCGCCTGATTGACCGGACCGCGATGCCAGGCGTCTTCGCAGATGGTCACACCCACCCGGCAGCCATCGACGTCGATGACGCAGGGGGATGTGCCGGGGGTGAAGTAGCGCAGATCGTCGAACACGCCATAGGTGGGCAGCTCCTGCTTGGCGTAGCAGGATTCCACCGCCCCGTCGCGGATCACGCAGGCGGCGTTGTAGAGGTGCCCGTCCGCGAGCTGCGGGGCACCCACGATCACCGTGATGCCTCGACTTGCCTCGGCAATGCGCCCCAGGCCGTGATCGACGGCGGCGATAAAGTCCGGCCGCAGCAGCAGGTCATCCGGGGGATAGCCGGTCAGGGTCAGTTCGGGAAAGCACACCAGCCGCGCACCCAGGCGATCCCGCGCCCGGGTGGCGGCCTCGATGACCGCGTCGGTGTTGCCCGCGACATCGCCGACCAGCAGGTTGAGCTGGGCCATGGCCAGCCGCAGGCGCTGGTTCATCCGGTAAAGGCGTCGCTCACGCGCTGACCGATCTCCGCCGGCGAGCGAACCGTCGCTACGCCGGCCCGCTCGAGGGCCCCGAACTTGTCCGCCGCCGTGCCCTTGCCGCCGCTGATGATGGCACCGGCATGGCCCATGCGCTTGCCGGCCGGCGCCGTGACCCCGGCGATATAGGCAATCACGGGCTTGCGCACGTTGGCCTGAATGTATTCAGCGGCCTCTTCCTCGGCGGTGCCGCCGATCTCGCCCACCATGACAATGCCCTTGGTGTGGCGGTCGGCCTCAAAGCGCGAGATCACATCGATAAAGCTCATGCCCTGGATCGGATCGCCGCCGATGCCCACGCAGGTGCTCTGACCCATGCCGATGTCGGTGGTCTGCTTGACCGCCTCGTAGGTCAGGGTGCCCGAGCGCGAGACGATGCCGATGGAGCCCGCCTTGTGGATGTGGCCCGGCATGATGCCGATCTTGCACTGATCCGGCGTGATAATGCCGGGGCAGTTGGGCCCGATCAGGGTCGCGTCATAGAAATCCAGCGCGGCCTTGACCTTGAGCATGTCCAGCACGGGGATGCCTTCGGTAATGCAGGCGATGACCTTGATGCCCGCCTCGGCCGCCTCGAGGATCGCGTCGGCAGCAAATGCGGCCGGCACGTAGATCATCGAGGCGTCGGCGCCGGTGCCGTCCACCGCATCCCGCACGGTGTTGAACACCGGCCGGTCAAGGTGGGTCTCGCCGCCGCGGCCCGGCGTCGTGCCGCCGACAATGTTGGTGCCGTAAGCAATGCACTGCTCGGCGTGAAAGGTGCCCTGCTTCCCGGTGAAGCCCTGGACGATGACCTTGGTGTGCTTGTCCACCAGAATGCTCATGTGTATTCCTCGTCGTTAGTCCGGGTTGCGGGATCAGGCGCTGACCGCGCCGACCACCTTGTCTGCGCCATCGGTGAGATCGTCGGCGGGAATGATATCGAGACCGCTCTCGGCGAGCAGCTGCTTGCCCTGCTCGACATTGGTGCCCTCGAGCCGGACCACCACGGGCACGTTGACGCCCACTTCCTTCACCGCGGCGATCACGCCCTCGGCAATCATGTCGCAACGCACGATGCCACCGAAGATGTTCACCAGAATGCCCTGCACGTCGGGGCTTGCCGAGATGATCTTGAACGCCTCGGTGACGCGCTCCTTGTTGGTGCCGCCGCCCACGTCCAGAAAGTTGGCCGGCTCCCCGCCATGCAGCTTGATGACGTCCATGGTGGCCATCGCAAGACCTGCGCCGTTGACCATGCAGCCGATGTTGCCATCGAGGGTGATGTAGTTGAGGCCGTGCTCGGCGGCCTGCACCTCGGTCTCATCTTCCTGACTGAGATCGCGCATGTCGGCGATCTCGGCCTGACGGTTCACCTCGATCGCGTTGTCGTCGACATTGATCTTGGCGTCCAGCGCCAGCAGCGTGTCATCGCTGGTCACGATCAGCGGGTTGATCTCGATAAGGCTCAGGTCGCGCTCCTCGAAGCAGCGATACAGGCCCTTCATGATCTGGGTGAGCTGCTTGATCTGCGCAGGCGTCAGACCCAGCGCAAAGCCCATCTGCCGGCACTGATACGGCTGCAGACCGGCCACCGGGTTGACCCGCACGGTGACGATCTTCTCGGGCTCGGTGGCGGCCACCTCCTCAATGTCCATGCCGCCGGCAGCGGAGCCCATGAACACGACCCGCTTGCTGGCCCGGTCCACCAGTGCCCCCAGGTAGATCTCGCGGGCAATGTCGAGACCTTCCTCGATCATCACCGCGTTGATGGGCATGCCGTGATCGTCGGTCTGGTGCGTGACCAGCCGGGTGCCGAGCATGGCCTCGGTGTACTCGGTGACCTCGTCGAGGCTTTTGGCCAGCTTGACGCCACCGGCCTTGCCACGGCCACCGGCATGGACCTGCGCCTTGACCACCTGAACCGAGCCGCCCAGCTCTTCCGCGGCACTGCGGGCCTCGGCCGCGGAGCGGGCCACGAAGCCCCGAGGGATCGGAATACCGAACTGGCTGAAGATGTGCTTCGCCTGAAATTCGTGAAGGTTCATGGACGCTCCGCCTCCTCCAATAAAAGTGCCGACATTCTCCACGATTCCCGGGGTCGATTCAAAAGATCCGCCGCCGCATCGCCAGCGCCGCTCGTCCGGAGCCCTCGCGGCTCCACCGCAGGGTGTGATCGACGCCACAGATCCGCCGCCACGACCTGAGGCTGAATGGACCGGCAGGCCGCGGTTTGGCCTGAGCATGACAACGGAGGTTTCCCATGCGAATGCGACAGAAAGGCTTCACGCTCATTGAGCTGATGATCGTGGTGGCGATTATCGGCATCCTCGCGGCCGTGGCCGTGCCGGCCTATTCGGACTACACCGTACGGGCGAAGGTCACCGAGGCCATCACCGCCGCTGGTGCTGCCAAGACCAGTGTGGCGGACTATTACTATGCGACTGAGGAGTTGCCGACGAGCAATGATGAGGCGGGATTGGCGCTAAAAACGGATTACGAGACAGAGATCATAAGCGCTGTCACCGTGGGAACCGAGGCTGGAGAGAGCTTCGCCCCAGGAACGGTAACCGTGAGCTTCAAAGGATCTAGTGCTATTGCCCCAGGCAGTGTTTTGAGCTTCGTACCGGATACAGAAACGAACAGTCTCGCCTGGGACTGCACGATCCCCGACACCGATGGCCTCCCAGCCCAATACGCCCCGGCCAGCTGCCGATCCGACTCTACTTCCAACTAAGCCGCTACAAGCCGTGACTCGACACTGACCATGCACCGACGGGCTCGCCAGTCCAGCACAAGCGGCAACGGGCGCATCACTGGCAGCATCATGCTGGAAACAGTGATTGCCCTGCCGGTTGTGCTGGTGCTGGGCCTGTCGATCACGCAGTGGGCGCTCATCCATCAGGCCCGGGCAGTGGTCGATCACGCCACCTTGATGGCGGCGCGCTCGGGGGCGCTGAGCAATGCCGAGTCCGGCCCCATGCGCAACGCGTTTGCCCGCGCCATCGTCCCGCTGCACCTGAAAGACACCGGTGCGACGGCGTTCGAGCAGGCCTTTTTTACCCGGGCCATGCCCGATGCCCGGCTCAACCTCACCCTGACAATCCTCAACCCCACCCGCGAGGCCTTCGCGGATCATGGCCGGCGGGATCAAAACGGCGACATTTACCTGCCGTTTCGCCATCTCGATCGCGCGCCCACCGACGTCGGCCGGCGCAGCGGCATCAGTCTTCAGGATGCGACGCTACTGCGGGTTCGGGCCACCTATGGTTACCCCCTGAAAGTGCCCTATGCCGGTGCATTCATCCTGCAGGCGGTGCGCGCCGCCACGCGCTGGAGCTCGGCCTACGGCGTGCGCGAGCGTGCCATGCTGGCCACCGGGCGGTTGCCTCTGGTGACCACGGCCACCGTGCGAATGCAGTCCCGCGCCTACCGCGGCGCCCAGTTTGCGCGTCGCAGCGAACTGCCCCGCGTGCCGCGGCACACGCCTGATTCCGGTAATAACGCGCCATGATCGTGCATGATTCGCGCCATTTTGACGCATCTGGCACTGACTTGACCCCCGCGAACAGCGCGGGATAGCTTTAACGGGTCTGTCACATCAGTGACGGCTGGTAATCGGCAAGTGCGCGGCATTCTGCCGTCACCCGAAACAGCAACAAGGAGACTCATTCATGAAGTCATCCGCGCTTTTCACGCGTACCGCCATCGGTGCGCTCGCCTTCGGCCTGTCCACGGCCGCCTTCGCCGACACCTGGCGCTACGCGCACGAGGAGTTCGAGGGGGACGTGCAGGACGTCTACGCCATGGCCTTCAAGGACTACATCGAGTCCAACTCCGATCACACCCTCGAGGTGTACCGCTTTGGCGAGCTGGGCGAGTCCGACGACATCATGGAGCAGGCCCAGTCCGGCATCCTCGAGTTCGTCAACCAGTCGCCGGGCTTTAGTGGTGCCTGGCTGCCGCCGGCACAGATCTTCTTTGTGCCCTATCTGCTGCCCACCGACGAGCAGACCGTTCTCGAGTTCTTCGACGAGAGCAAGGCCATCAACGAGATGTTCCCCGAGCTCTATGCCGAGCACGATCTTGAGCTGCTCAAGATGTACCCCGAGGGTGAAATGGTGGTCACGGCCGACGAGCCCATCACCAGCCCCGAGGACTTTGACAACAAGAAGATCCGGGTCATGACCAACCCGCTGCTCTCCGAGACCTATGAAGCCTTCGGCGCCAGCCCGACGCCGCTGCCCTGGGGCGAGGTCTACGGCGGTCTGCAGACCGGCGTGATCGACGGCCAGGAAAACCCGATCTTCTGGATCGAGTCGGGCGGTCTCTACGAGGTCTCGCCGAATCTCACGTTCACCGGCCACGGCTGGTTCGTGACGGCCTCGATGGCCAACCAGGACTTCTTCGAAGGCCTGTCGGACAGCGAGCAGCAGATGATCCGCGAGGCCGCCAACGTGGCCTATGACCACACCATGGAGCATATCCAGGGTCTGGCCGACGAGTCCCTCGAGAAGATCCGCGAGGACTCTGACGAGGTCACCGTGACACGTCTCACCGACGAGCAGATCGAAGCCTTCAAGGCCGAGGCTCCGCAGGTCGAGCAGGCGTATCTCGAGATGACCGGTGAGGATGGCGAAGCGCTGCTCGAGCAGTTCAAGGCCGACCTCGAAGCGGTCCAGTCCAACTGAGACGCTTTCTGACTGATCGCCAGTCAGACCCGGGGCGGCCCGCGCGGCGGGTCGCCCCCTTTATTCAACAGTGATCGAGGAGGCGGAGCGGGCATGAACGCCGAAGACGAAGCAGCGGAACGGGCCTATCGCTCGGACCTGCCAGGCCCACTCGGCCTACTCGATACCTTTCTGGCGCGACTGGAGGCCGTCATCCTGGCCTCGGGTGTGCTGCTCATGGCCATCAACACCATTGCCAATGTGGTGGGGCGCTTTGCGCTGGGTCAGAGCATTTCCTTTTCCGGCGAAATCAACCGGATCCTGATCATCCTGATCACCTTCGCGGGCATCGGCTATGCGGCGCGTCATGGCCGCCACATCCGCATGTCAGCCATCTATGACGCCTTCCCCGTGGGCGGGCGCAAGGTGGCGATGATCATCATCGCCCTGATCACCTCGGCGACGATGTTCTTTCTGCTCTACTTCTCGGTGGGCTACATCCTCGAGGTGCGCGACAGCGGCCGGGTGTTGCCGGCGCTGGGCTTTCCGATCTGGACGGTCTATGTCTGGGTGCCGCTGGGCCTGGGCATCACTGCCATTCAGTACCTGCTCACGGCCATCAAGAATATCCGCGAAAAAGACGTCTACCTGTCCACGGCCGTGATTGACGGCTATCGCGACACCGAGACCGAGGTCTAGACCATGAGCGCGATCATGTTCAGCGCCATGGTGATCCTGCTGCTGCTGGGATTCCCCATGATGGTGCCGCTGATTGCCGGTGCGGTGATCGGCTTTACCATGATGTTCGGCGGCTTCGGGCAAATGGAAACCCTGATCCAGCAGATGCTCGCCGGCATCCGGCCGGCATCGCTGATCGCAGTGCCCATGTTCATCCTGGCGGCCGATATCATGACCCGCGGCCACTCCGCCGAACGCCTGATCAACATGGTCATGAGCTTCATCGGTCACATCAAGGGCGGTCTGGCAGTCAGCACCGCCGCCTCGTGCACGCTGTTCGGCGCGGTCTCGGGCTCCACCCAGGCGACGGTGGTGGCCATCGGCTCGCCGCTGCGACCGCGCATGCTCAAGGCCGGCTATAAAGACCCGTTTACGCTGGCGCTGATCATCAACTCGAGCGACATCGCCTTTCTGATCCCGCCAAGCATCGGCATGATCGTCTACGGGGTGATCTCCGAGACCTCCATCGGTGAGCTGTTCATCGCGGGCATCGGCCCCGGGCTGATGATCCTCACGATGTTCTCCATCTACTGCATCATCTACGCGCACATCAAAGACGTGCCCACCGAGGACAAGGCCAGCTGGGGCGAACGGCTGGCAGCGGTGCGCCACGCGCTCTGGCCGTTGGGCTTTCCGGTGATCATCGTCGGCGGCATCTACGGCGGCATCTTCAGCCCCACCGAGGCGGCTGCGGTCTGCGTGCTCTACGCGCTGATCCTCGAGTTCGTGATCTTCCGCTCACTCAAGACCCGCGAGATCTGGGCCATCGCCAAGTCCACGGGCCTGATCACCGCGGTGGTGTTCATTCTGGTGGGCGCGGGCAACGGGTTTTCGTGGATCATCTCGTTCGCCCAGATCCCCGAGGCTGTGCTCAGTGCCGTCGGCATCAACGAGGCGGGGCCCGTGGGCGTGCTGATCGCGATCTGCGTGGCGTTTTTCATTGCCTGCATGTTCGTTGACCCCATCGTGGTCATCCTGGTGCTCACGCCGATCTTCATGCCGGCGATCGAGGCCACCGGGCTCGATCCCGTGCTGGTGGGCATTCTGATCACGCTGCAGGTCGCGATCGGATCGGCAACGCCGCCGTTCGGCTGCGATATCTTCACCGCCATCGCGATCTTCAAGCGCCCCTATATGGAAGTGATCCGGGGGACGCCGCCGTTTGTGCTGATGCTGGTATTCTCGGCGGTGTTGCTGATCATGTTCCCGCAGATCGCGCTGGGACTGCGCGACCTGATGTTCAACTAGAGGCAGCGTATGGCGTTATTCAACCGAATCCTGGTGCCCGTGGATGGATCCAGCGGCGCGATGTCGGCGCTGCACAAGGTCATCGGCCTGCAGCGCCTGACCGGCGCCGAGGTGTTCGTGCTGTGCGTATTCAAGCACCACAGCCTGCGCGAGGCATCGCTGTCCATGGTCCGGCCCAAGCGCCTGACCATGCCCGATGATGCGCTCAAGGAATATGCCACCGACATCGCCATGTCGGCCAAGCAATCAGTGATCGACCACCACGTCCCCCGCGACCGGGTGCGGGCATTCGTCAAGGGCGGGCGGCCAGCGAGCACCATCGTCCAGTTTGCCCGTCAGCGTGAGTGCGACCTGATCGTGATCGGGGCGCAGGGCACCACCGACGAGACCAGTATGCTGCTGGGCAGCGTCGCCCATCGCGTCGCGGGCGGGGCGCATTGCCCGGTCATGGTGGTCTGACGGCCGTTCAGCCGAGGATCAACAGCACCCCAACCGCCACCAGCGCCAGCCAGACATAGACCGTACGCCGCAGCAGCGCGTAGGCATCATCCACCGCGTCGGCGGTCAGATCGCGGGGCGCAGTGGCCGGCGGCACGCCCAATGCTGCCAGGCCCGTTTCCGCGAGCCGCCGCGGGGCGGTCGTCGTCGCCTCCTCCTCCCAGACCGACCAGGCCGCACTGAAGTGACCGGCAAGTGCCAGGGTCAGCGCCATCAGCCGATCGGGCAACCAATCCAGAAGATCCACCAGGCGCGTTGCCCGCCCGCAGTAACCGGGACCGGCATTGTCCTGGCAATCGCCAAACGCCCGGGCCAGTACCGCCAGTCGATAGCCGAACGCGCCCACCGGGCCCAGCACCACAAACCAGAACACCGGCGCAAACAGGCGTGTCCGGGCCCGCAGCATTAAATGCCCGGCGGCCGCCTCGGGCATCGCCTCGAAGGCCGTTGTCTCGTCCCGCCCACCGGCCAGCGCTTTCAGGGCGGTCGCGGCCGCCGCCTCGTCGCCGCGCCGCCAGGCGGCGGTAAACCCCGCCACCTCAGCCTCGAGGCTCTCGCCGCCGCCAAACGCAAAGCACAGGGCGGCCACGCTCAGCACCAACCCGACGCCGCCGAACAGCGCCCCGCCCAGACTCCACTGCAGGATCGCCACCGGCAGCAGCGGCGGCAAGAGCACCAGCGCTACGCCCAGGCCATGGTCCCAGGCGCGCCAGCGCATCAGCCGGGGTTGCAGCCAGGCGCTGTAACGAAAGAACCCGCGCGCGCTTCGCCAGCCGCCCGGTGGCAGGCGGCTGTTCATGAGCAGCGCGGCAATCAGGGCAAGCAGTTTCACAGGGTCAGTGCCCGGCGTTGGGTGATCGGGCAGCGAATATCCAGGTTGCGCGCCAGGCGCTGCCAGTCGAAACCGGGGCCGGGATCGCTCTTGCGCCCGGGGGCGATATGGCAGTGCCCCACGACGCGGTCCGCGCCGATGGCCGGATAGGTCTCGCGCAGCGCGCGAATCAGTGCCTCGAGACGGTCGTACTGAATAGTGCGGTAGGGCTGCGCGTCGGTGCCCTCCAGCTCAATGCCAATGGAGAAGTCATTGCAGTCGCGCCGGCCGTCAAACACCGACTCGCCGGCGTGCCAGGCGCGCCGGTCAAACGCCACGTACTGCGTCAGCTCGCCGTCCCGGGCAATCAGCACATGGGCCGACACCCGCACGCCGGCCAGATAGTCAAAGCGGGCATCACCGACGGTGTTCAGGCGATTGGTGAAAAGCTCGGTGATATGACCGCCCCCGAACTGGCCGGCGGGCAGGCTGATGCCATGCACCACGATCAGCTCCGGCGTCTGGCCGGGGGGCCGCTCGCCTTGATTGGGCGACGCCACAAAGGCCGCCTCGGCAACCCGTCCGGTTGCCCCGTCGATCCGCATGAGTGCCCGTTCCTGTGCGTCGAGACCCGTTGATGGCGGGGATGATAGCATCCTGCTCGCCACATCACTGTTGGGATCATGCCATGGCCGAATCACTCCTAACCAGCAATCGACTGGCCGCGGCGAGCAGCCCCTACCTGCGCCAGCACGCGGACAACCCGGTGCACTGGCAGCCCTGGGACGACGTCGCGCTCGATGCCGCGCGCCGACTCGACCGGCCGATTCTGCTGTCGATTGGCTACTCGGCCTGCCACTGGTGCCATGTCATGGCCCACGAGTGCTTCGAGCACCCGGGCATTGCCGAGCAGATGAACACCACGTTCATCAACATCAAGGTCGATCGCGAACAGCGCCCCGACCTTGACCGCATCTACCAGACCGCCCACCAGCTGCTGGTGGGTCGCGGCGGCGGCTGGCCGCTGACGGTCTTCCTGACGCCTGATCAGATGCCGTTTTTTGCCGGGACCTACTTTCCGGCCGAGGCCGGCCAGGGCATGCCCGGCTTTGGTGATGTCATGGATCGCATTGCCCGGGTATGGCGCGACCACCGCGACGAAATCAGCGAACAGAACGCCGATCTCCAGCGGGTGCTGGATCGGCTGGGCACGGTCACTCCGCGCAACGCCCTGCCCGATTCGGGCGTTCTCGACACCGCCCGCCAGCAGCTGGGCGAGCGCTTCGATCCGGCCCACGGCGGATTCGGGACAGCGCCCAAATTCCCGCAGCCCACAACCCTCGAGCGCCTGCTGCGCACCTACGCGCGCAGTCAGCAACGCGGTGATACCGATCGCGGCGCCCTGCATATGGCCTGCCACAGCCTGCGGCGAATGGCGCTGGGCGGTATCTATGACCAGATCGGCGGGGGCTTTGCGCGCTACAGCGTCGACGCGGAATGGCGGATCCCGCATTTCGAGAAAATGCTCAGTGACAATGCGCTGCTGATCGGCGTGGCCAGCGACGCGTTTCAGGCCACCGGTGACCGGTTCTTTCGCCGCATTGCCCGCGAGACCGCCGAGTGGGCAATCCGCGAAATGGAACGGCCCGACGGCGGCTTTGCCACCTCGCTGGACGCGGACAGCGCCGAGGGCGAGGGCGCGTTCTATCTGTGGACCCCCGACGAGATGCGGGCGGTGCTGAGTGCCGACGAGGCGGCGCTGGTCATCCGGCGATTGGGCCTGGATGAAAAACCCAACTTTGACGGGCGCTGGCACCCGCAGGTGCACATGGCCTTCTCGGAACTGGCCAAGGCCTTGCAGACCCCCCGCGAGACGCTGGTGGAACGCTGGAAGTCGGCGCAGCAAAAGCTCCGCGACGCCCGCGACCAGCGCCCGCGCCCCGGCCGCGACGACAAGGTGCTCACCGCCTGGAACGCCCTGATGATCCGCGCCCTCGCCCGCGCCGGGCGATGCCTGGGGCTGCCGGCGCTGATCGATGCCGCCGAGCGCACCGAAACGGTTCTGCAGGCTCATGGGGCATTGACGTTTCTCGACGATCACGCGTTCTTACTCGATGCACTCATCGAGCTCCAGCAGGCGCGCTGGTCTGATGCCCGCACGGCATGGGCGCGCTCGCTGGCGGATGCGCTGCTCGAGCGCTTCGAGGACGCGGACGCCGGCGGCTTTTATCTGACCGCCCGCGATCACGAACCCCTCATCCAGCGGCCGCGCAGCTGGACCGATGATGCCCTGCCGGCCGGCAACGGTATCGCCGCCCAGGCACTCAACCGGCTGGGCCACTGGCTGGGCGAGCCGCGCTACCTGAACGCCGCCGAGCGCACGCTCAAGGCGGCGGCCGAGAGCATCGAACAGGCACCGGCGGCGCACTGCACGCTACTGGATGCCCTCGACGAGCAGCTCGAGGCGCCGGCACTGGTGGTCATCCGCGGGGATAGGGCCACGCGTCAGGCCCTGCGCGACGTCGCCGAGGGCGGGTTTGCCCCCGGCCGGCTGGTGTTAACCCCCGGGGACGGGGAGACCGCTGGCGCGGCCCCGACCGAGGGCAGCGGCGCCTGGGTGTGCCGGGGCCGGACCTGCCTGCCCCGGGCGGCCACCGCCGCCGAACTCAAGGACCGTCTCAGCGAGTCACCATGATCCCGCTGTTGCGGGATCACCACGGCTGTCATCGCCCTGCCATGGCACTGTCATTGAACCGCCACTGATCTGTCACTGAATCCTCATCGCCTCGTCACATTGCCCCGGCATTGTCATCGCCAGTCGGGGCAGCGGCGCAGGCCGCGGCTGTCGCGTCAACGCAACGCCACATTCAAATGAGGATTCAAGTGATGAAGCACGCACCCAAACTGGCCCTTCTGGTCGCGGCCGGCATGGCCTCCGCCGGCGCCCAGGCCGCCGATTTCGAAGTCTCCGAGAACACCACGCTCACCCTGGGCGGCGAGGTGGTCCTCAACTACCTCTACGAAAAGCGCGCCGATGGCGACAACAGCACGAAATTTGTCGACGACGGCTCGCTGGTCATCCTCGGGGGCAGCCGGGATCTGGGTAACGGCGTCACCGCCTTCGTCGAGGCGGAGTTCGAGTACAACATGCTCGGCAACAACGACGACATCAAGCGCGATACCAGCATCCTTGGATTCACCGGCGACTTTGGTGAAGTGGCCATCGGTGCCAGCGACAACGTCTTCGAGGACCTGATCTCCGACGCGGTGGACCCGTTCGAGAACGCCACACTCGAGCAGGTGAGCCTGACCGACGAAGACAGCATGATCACCTACTACAGCCCTGACATGGATGGCTTCTCATTCCGGCTGCAGGGCCGTCACAAAAACGAGAGCGACAACCAGTCCAGTACCGAGGTCAGCTTGATCGCGGCGGCTGAGTACGACTTCGGGCCGGTGGCGCTGGCCGCCGGGTACGACAGCCGCGGTTCGATCGATGCCAATGACAGCGACAACGAATTCACCTCGCAGGACCACGTGGTCGGCATTGCGGCCGTGGCCCAGCTGACCGATCGCCTCGAGGCCAGCGCCCGCTTTGCCCAGGAGAACGATCAGGCCGGTAATGACAAGGACTTCACGGCCATCGCGTTTTCCTACAACTACGGTGCCGGCGATCTCTACGGCGCAGCGCAGAGCTATGACCCCAGCAATGGCAGCTCAACCTCCCAGGTGGCGGCCGGCGTCAACTACGAGATCGCGAGCGATGTGCTCATCTTTGCCGAGTACGGCAACCTGGATCGCAAGCTGAGCGACGGCGATGTCGAAGCGGGTGACACCGACAAGCTGGGCGTGGCGGGTCTGATCTACGAGTTCTGATCGCACTCCCAGGGTTTCCCCCAATCCAACCGCTGACCGGCGTCGCTAACCGGTCGGCGGTTTTTTTGTGTTGGGGGTTAGAGGTCGAGGGTGCCCTGCCCGGGGGGCGTGCGGCGCCGGCTTGAGCGCGGCCGCTCAGGGGCGGGGCTGCGGCTCGCGTGCTGGCGGCGCACCCGGGCGGATTCGCGGGTCAATTCGCGGCTCGCGCGGTGGGCCTTGATCTTCTCCCGCGCCTCGCGGGCGGCCTGCTCGTGATCCACCACCGGCCAGGGGTAGTCCACGCCCAGGGTGACGCCATAGCGGCGCTGCAGGCTACCGGGCAGGCGCCAGGGCTCATGGATCCACTCGCCCGGCACGGCGGCGAGCGCGGGGAGCCAGTAGCGGATATAGGCCCCGTCCGGGTCCTGATCGCGGGACTGCTTGACCGGGTTATAGATGCGCAGGGTGTTGATCCCGGTGGTGCCCGACTGCATCTGGAACTGGCAGTAATGAATGCCCGGCTCATAGTCGGTAAAAAGCCGCGCCAGGGCCTGCGCCGGTTCGCGCCAGTGCAGCCACAGGTGATAGCTCGCCACCGCCACCAACATCGCCCGCATGCGAAAGTTGATCCAGCCCTCGGCGCGCAGCTGGCGCATGCAGGCATCCACAAAGGGCAGGCCGGTGCGCCCCTCGATCCAGGCGGCAAGGCGCTCGGGGTCGGTCTGCGACTCGTCGCGCAGGCCATCATAACCGCGATGCATGTTGCGCCACTCGAGCGCCGGCTCATCCTCGAGCTTTTGAATGAAATGGCAGTGCCAGTGCAGGCGCGACTCGAATGACTTGAGCGAGCGCGCCCAGTTGGAGCGCGGGGCCTCGGCCTTCAGCGCCATCCAGCGGCGGCGGTGGGTGTGCACGATCTCGCGCAGCGAGAGCGTCCCATAGGCGATATGCGGCGACAGGCGTGAGCAGACCTCGCCGGCCGACACGGGGCTTGCCATGCCCTGACGGTAGGTCTCGCCGCGGGTGGCCAGAAAGCTTGCCAGCAGGGCCTCGCCGGCCGCCCGCCCACCGCGCTGGCGGCCGGGACAGGCCACCTGACCCACACCCCGCTGCGTCGGCAGTCGCTCAACGGGGATGGCAGCAGCGCGCACCGCCGCGCCCGGATCGAGGGCTCGGGCGGTAGCCGGCAGGCGCACCGGTTGGGCCTTCATGCGCCGCTCCCAGTGGCCGGCCCATTCATCCCGGCTTGCCAGCGGCCGGACCACGCCAAACTGCGGGACCTCGTGCAGGGCAATGCCCGCCTCGCGGCAGGTGCGGCGCACGGCCCGGTCGCGCTGATGGGTCCAGTGATTGCCGGTCTCTTCGTGGGCGTGGATGGCGGCCAGGCCCAGTTGATCATGCAGCCAGCGCAGCGTCTCGACCGCATCGCCCTCGAACACCCAAAGCCGCAGCCCGCGCTCGGCAAGCGCCGTATCCAGCTCGACCAGGCTCTCGCGAATGAACGCCCAGTGGCGCTCGGCCGTATCGGGTTGGCGCCAGTAGCCGGGCTCGATGATAGACACCGGCAGCACCGGCCCGTCGGCCATGGCCCGCGCCAGTGGCGCGTGATCGACCGTGCGCAGGTCGCGCTTGTACCAGACGAGCTGCGCGCTCATCGGTTGCGCCGGCAGCGTTCCGAGCAGTAGCGCACGTTCTCCCAGTCACGCGCCCACTTGCGCCGCCAGTTGAACGGCCGCCCGCAGACCGGGCAGATCTTGCTGGGCAGGGGCTTTTTCGCCATCAGCCCACCGCCGCCCGTGCCGGCAGGGACTCGATGATCGCCTCAAGCCCGTCGGCGCAGTCCGCGGTCACCCGACCCCTGGCCTCGGCGTCGCCGCGGGTAATGCCCAGCCCCAGCACATAGACCGGCTTGCCGGCCGCCGCCGCGGCGCGGACAAACCGATACCCCGACCAGACCATCAGCGACGAGCCCACCACCCACAGCGCCGAGGCCGATTGCAGCGCGGCAAACGCCGCCGCCACGCGAGCCTTCGGGACGGTCTCACCAAAGAACACCACCGCGGGTTTGAGCATGCCGCCACAGGCCTCGCACCCCGGCACCACGAAATCGTCGTAATCGACATCGCCCAGCTCGGCATCACCATCCGGGGTCATGCGTGGCGACTGGGCCGCGGCCGCCCACCCGGGGTTAGCGGCCTCCAGCTGGCTCTGGTGATGGGCGCGGGGGATGACTCGGCCACAGTCCAGGCACTCGACGCGATCCAGCCGGCCATGCAGGTCGTGCACGGCCGGGCTGCCGGCGGCCTGGTGCAGACCGTCGACGTTCTGGGTGACCACCGGGCCCACCACACCCCGGGCGCCAAGCGCGGCCAGCGCCCGATGGGCGGCGTTGGGTCGGGCCTGCTCGACGGTGCGCCAGCCCACCAGGCTGCGCGCCCAGTAGCGCTTGCGGCCCGACTCGTGGCTAGTGAACTCGGCCAACTGCATGGGCGAACCGCGCTTCCAGGTGCCGCGATGGTCGCGGTAGTCGGGGATGCCCGAGCCGGTGGACACACCCGCGCCGGTGATCACCATTGCCGGGGCATGCGCGTCGAGCGCTTGCGCCATGCGCGCCACCGACCATTCGTCGGCGGCTTCGGGAAGGGGTCGTGAGCGTGCCACGCTGGGGAACTCCTCGGCCTGACTGGCCTCCACTACGCTACGTTATACTGACAGATGGAAGCGACCGGAATTCGCTGACTCCCCAGCGCCAGGAGGCCTTCGCCCTTGTTTGGACCCATCAAGCCCGCCCGCCCCGACGGCGTGGCGATGATCATTATTCTGGGCGTGATCACCGCGTTCGCCCCACTGTCCATCGATCTGTATCTGCCCAGCCTGCCGTTGATCGAGGCGGACCTGGGGGTGAGTGCCGGACTGACCCAGCTCAGCCTCGCGCTGTTCTTTGTTGGACTGGCGCTGGGCCAATTCGTCTATGGCCCGCTTGCCGATCGCTACGGGCGGCGCCGGCCGCTGCTTGCCGGCATCTTGATGTATGGCGCGGCGACGCTGATCTGCGGCTTTGCGACCGGCATCGAGGCGTTGCTGGTGGGCCGACTCATCCAGGGCTTTGGTGCCGCCGCCGGACCGGTGATCGCCCGGGCGGTGGTGCGCGACCTGTACTCGGGCCGACGGGCGGCGCGCATGATGTCGTTCGTGATTCTGGTGATGACCATGGCCCCGCTGATCGCCCCGGTGCTGGGGGGCTGGATCAGCAGCCAGCTGGGCTGGCGGGCGGTGTTCGCGGTGCTGGCCCTGTTTGCGGTGATCTGCACGGCCATGCTGCTGATCGCGCTGCACGAAACCCACCCGCCGGCGCGGCGCCCGGATGACCGGCTGAGGCGATTGTTTGCCGCCTACGGGCCGATCCTGCGCGATCCGGTCAGCCTCGCCTATCTGGGCGCGGGCGGCATGGCCTTCGCGGCGCTGTTTGCCTATGTGGCCGGCAGCCCGTTCGTCTACACCGAGGTCTTCGGGGTCTCGCAGGCCCAGTTCGGCTACTTCTTTGCCCTCAATGTGGTCGGGCTTTTGATCGGCAACCTCACCAACGGCCAGCTGGTCATGCGCTACGGCCACCGGCGCATGCTGAGTACCGGCGTGCTGATCATGGCGAGCGCCACGGCGGCCCTGGTGGCGCTGGTCGCGAGCGGTGTGACCGCGCAGTGGCTGATCACGCCGCCGCTGTTTGTGGCACTCGGCACCGTCGGGATCATCGCCGCCAACACCGTGGCGGGGCTGCTGGATCGCTACCCCGATCATGCCGGCGCCGCCTCGGCGTTGTTCGGTGTGGCGCAGTTCAGTCTGGGCGCAGCCAGCGCCGCGTTGGTGGGCGTGATCAGCGCCGGGCCGCTGGTCACCATGGTCGGCGTCATGGCCGTGACCGCGACGCTTGCCCTGGCGGCCGTCTCGGCGCTGTGGCACCAGCAACGCCGCCCGGCGTCCGTCGCCTGAGCCATGGCGCGCGAAGACGACCGCATCGACAACCGGATCGCGTGCCTGCGCACCGATCAGTTGCCCGCCACACTGGTCTCCGACGCCGGCTATCACTGCGAGGTCTGGCGCAGCAGCGGCAGCGTCCGCCGGGGCGGCGAGCGGCATCCGGTGGACCGCATCATCAAGATCCCCCGGGTGGCGACGCCGGCCCGCGAGGTCGGTGTGCTCAACCGCGATCACCAGCGCCTGCGCAAAGCACTGGGCGATATTGTTCCGCCCACGGTGTTTGTGCGCACCCGCATTGACGGCGAGGCCAGCGTGATCGCCATGGCGCCCAACATCCGGCGCTGGTTTGATGTGGCCAACCCCGGCAACGAGGCCGAGCTCGCGCCCATGATCGCCCGCGACCCGCGCCTGCGCGAGGCGCTCGCGCATTTCATTGGCAGCGCCGAGCGCTGGTACCGACAGGAGGACCGCGTGCTCGACCTCTACGGCATCGACAATCTGGTCCTCGACCGCAATCATCACCTGCACTATATCGACAGTTTCGGCGTATTCTTTCATGCCGACCTGCTCGAGATCCTGCCCGACCCCGACCCGGGGCTGGCGACACGGATCCGTACCTCCCGGCTGCGGCTGGAGTACCTCAACCATTTGCTGGAGCGCGCCCATGACAAGATCTAGCCCCCTGACCCGGACGCTGCTGGCGCTGATCGCCGCCGTGCTGATCCCCGCCGGCGGGGTGCTGGCAAGCGCCACCACCCCCGACGAGGGCCCGCCCGAGACCCCCAGGGCGGTGGTCAACTACGTGGTCACCGAAGCACTCAACCGCATTGTTGACGAGCGCGAGACCCTGGCCAACGATCGCGAGGCGGCGGTCGAGCTGTTCAATAATCAGGTGCGCCCGTGGGTGGATACCCAGCTGATGGCCCGCTTTGCCATGGGCCCGGCGGCACGCAGCGCGGAGCCGGCCGATATCGAGCGCCTCGCCGCGGCCCTGGCCGATCGCGTGGCCAACCTCTATGCCGGCGCGCTGCAGCGGTATGCCCAGGAGACCGTCGATTTTGCCGAGAAGGGCGAAGTGGACCTTCGACTGGTCACCGAAGAGGACGATCGCGCCATCGTCAACGCCACGGCCCAGGGCCCGGACATCGACACGCTCGATCTGCGCATCCAGCTCTACAAGCGCGATGATCGCTGGCGGGTCTTTGACATCGAGACCCGTGGCGTCAGCATGCTGCTGGTGTTTCGCGACGCCCTGCAGGCAGAGGCCGGCCGCGATGGCGGTGTGGAGGCGATGATCGCCGCCCTCGAGGAAGGCTCGGTGGACGTCGAGGGCACCTGGGAGGAGGAGACCAGCGAGGCGACCGGCGACGCCGATCAGTAGCCGGTCATCTCCAGATAGCCCACGCCACTGGCGCTGCCCGTCACCGCGACGCTGCCTTCCCAGTAGCGCACGGTGGTGGGCATGGCCTGATCGTCCACCCGCGCATTGACCTGCAGATCGATGCCCTCGTCGGGCAGCTGGAGGCGCCAGGCCACCGGGTAGCGGGATCCGGTGCGCGGGTTCTGCCACTCGCGCTGCGCGCTGAGCGTGAAATCCTCCGCGGACAGCACCCGCGCCTCGCCACCGCGACCAACCAGTATCCCCGCCGAGTGCCGGTCGGTGCTCCCGTCCTGCCGGCGCAGGCGATAGACCATCAGATCACGGCCGTCATCGAGCTGCAGGGCAAACCAGTCCCAACCCGCCTGATCGGCATCCAGCGCGCTGGTGCTCCACTCCCGATCCAGCCATGCACTGCCGGTGACGGCCGGGGTCTGATCGCCAAACCGCAGCTCGCCGTCGGCGGCAAGCCGGGTGTAGGAGTAATAGCGCGAGGCATTACCCGGCGCTTCGCCCTTGCGGCTGTAGCCGCGGTCGCCCTGCAGCACCCGCGGCTTCTGCGCCTTGATGGCCAGATCAATGCCGATGCCACGGGACGGCGCGCTGGCGGTCACGCGCAGCGGGAACAGCGCCTCGGGCCCGTCGCTTTGAATCTGCCAGTCATCCAGCCACACCCGCACCGGCCGGGTGGTGGCGCCGGCCAGGCCCAGGCCGCCGCGCTGATAGCGCTCGACGGCACGGTGGTCGCCGGCGGCGATATCGGTGACCGCAAAATGCCCCATCCAGACCTGCCGGGTCGCCCAGTCCGAGGACCGGTCCCCCGCCTCGGGGGCGAGGGCGGTGCGGAACAGCGTCAGCTGAAAGCCATAATCCCGGCCCGCCGCGCTGGTGAGGTTGCCGGTAAAATACCACCACTCGGTGCGGTGGTCGGGATGGGCGCCGTGATCGGCGGGAAAGTCGAGCGGGCGCGGGCCAGTGACCCGGGCAAAGGCATCGGCATTGGCGCTGGGGCCCATGGCGGCAGCCAGGCTCTGGGCGCCGTCGGTGGATGGCCCCT
>Ga0207414_1000136_pt1 | contig 36859 bp, 36 predicted proteins | sample PonA231FremontCA_2_FD_187269 | JGI IMG/M metagenome (GOLD analysis project Ga0207414, IMG submission 187269) | Marine sediment microbial community from Fremont, CA, USA - Pond A23 Sediment 1 (SPAdes) | ecosystem: Environmental > Aquatic > Marine > Unclassified | place: USA: Fremont, California...
CCCGGCTCGACGCGCGCCATGCGCGCCAGCACGGTGCCTCCCAGCGCCTCCAGCTGGTCCTGGGCCTCGAGCAGGCCATCGGCGGCCGCCACGGTCACCAGCCCCGCATAGAAGGGCGCGGGATCACTGAACTGGCCGGCTACTCGCAGCCGCGAGATGGCATCGCTGAGGGCATCCAGCAGGTGGTCCCCCACGTCGCCCTCGGGCACGATCAGTCGCCGGGCGCAGGTACAGCGCTGGCCGCCCGACAGGAAGGCCGACTGCAGGATGCTCAGCACGGCCGCCTCCTGGTCGGGAACGTCCTTCACTACCAGCGGATTGTTGCCACCGAGCTCAAGGGCCAGGATCTTGTCGAGCTGGTCGGCGAACTGGCGATGCAGGATGCCGCCCACCCGGGCGCTGCCGGTGAACAGCAGGCCATCGATATCGGGGGTTGCCGACAGCGCCTGACCGGTCTCCGCCGCCCCCTGAACCAGATTGATCACGCCCTCCGGAAGCCCCGCTTCCTGCCAGCACTGGAGGGTGAGATCCGCGGTCAGCGGGGTCTGCTCGCTGGGCTTGAACACCACGCAATTGCCGGCCAGCAGGGCCGGCACGATATGGCCGTTGGGCAAGTGACCAGGGAAATTGTAGGGGCCATAGACCGCCATCACCCCGTGCGGACGATGGCGCAGCACGGCCGTGGCATCCCCGAGATCACGGCTGCGCTCGCCGGTACGCTCCTGGTAGGCGCGAATCGAGATCGCCACCTTGCCGATCATTGCACCGACCTCGGTACGCGCCTCCCAGAGGGGCTTGCCGGTCTCCTGGGCGATGGCCGTCGCCAGGTCCTCGCGGTGGCGCTCCAGTACCCCGCGGAAGCGCTCCACCAGCGCCTGGCGCGCGTCGAAGTCGGTGCGCGCCCAGGCCGGGAAGGCGCCACGAGCGGCCGCCACCGCGGCGTTCACCTGAGCCTGGGTGGCGGCGGCGCCTTCCCACAGGAGTTCATCGGATACCGGATCGTGCTTGGTGAAGGCCTCGCCCTCCCCCGCCTGCCAGGTACCACCGATCAGCAGCTGTTGTCTTGCCTTCATCACGCCTCCTCCTCGGTATCCAGTATGCGCAGGGTGTCACCGCTGTCGACCTCCAGCCGACGTGCCTCGGCCTCATCGAGCGTCACCACGCCGTCGATGTCGGGGCCTCGTCCCAGCCAGGCGGCACGAAAGCCGGCCATCCCCGTCGTTGCCGCCAGCCACCGCGGCCGCGTCATCGGTTCGCGCGGACCGGACTCGACCTTCACCTGATAGCGCTTCGAGAGGCGCACGCCGCGCACGTCGTCGATATAGGCCTCGACGGTGGGGCCGCCATCGAAGATGTCGATGAAGCCTTCCCAGCGCAGCCCCTCCTTCTTGAGCATGGCCAGCGCAGGTCGGGTGTGCTCGTGTACCTGGCCGATGCAGGCCCGGGCCGCTTCGCTGAGGAAGGGAGTGTAGATCGGAAACTTGGGCATCAGCTCACCGATGAAGCTCTTCTGGCCAAGTCCCGTGAGCCTGTCCGCCTCGTCGAAGTCCAGCGGGAAGAAGTGACTGCCCAGGCACTCCCAGAAGGGGCTGCGTCCCCGGTCGTCGAAGACGCCTCGCATTTCGGCGAGCACCTTGTCCGGGAAGCGATCGCGGAACTCGGCCATGAACAGCCAGCGCATCATCGACAGCAGCGCCCCGTTGCGCTGATGACGGCGATCCACGCCACGGTACTCGGGACGCAGGAACAGCGAGGCCACCTCGGCATCGCCGGTATGATCGGAGCTGAGGAAGAGCGTATCGATGGTGCGATGCAGATCGAGCTGCACCGAGGAGTGGGCCAGCGTCCCCAGTCGATAGTGATAGAAGGGGATCTCGCGTCCCACCTGCCCCTCGATGGCACAGCAGCCGGCGAGTCGGCCGTTGTCCTCGTCCTCGAGCACGAAGAAATAGAGCCGATGGTCGATCGGTGTGCGTTCCTCGAAGGCGGCCACCGTCGAGGCGATCCTGGCCGCCAGGAAGTCGCGGTTGTCGGGCAGCGAGGTGAAGCCCACGCCGGTCTCTCGGGCCAGGGCCTGCAACTCGTCCAGGTCGCCCTCGGCGATCGGTCGAATTCGCATCACAGTTCTCCCTCGTCATAGCCCGGATCGTGCTCGTCGAGACTCTCGTCGTCCATGCCGGGCAGTGACAGAGGGGCGGCCAGTACGGCGCGACCCTCTTCCACACCGAGCCGCTCGGCGTGTGCCGGCGAGAGCATCAGCTGGCCGGTGGGCGACAAGGCATAGCGCGTCACCACGCAGCGAAAGTCGCCGAGCTGCTGGTTGGCGACCATGGCCGGTTCGGCGTCGGGCAGCGCATGAGCGGGACGGATGCGCACCGGATGCCAGGCAGCACGGCGAAAGCTGGCCAGGCGCTCCCGCTCGCCCTTGATCACCGGGCCGGCATCGAAGATGTCCACGTGACGCGAGCGCAGGAAGCCCTCGGCCAGCATCTCGGTCAACGCCAGCTCGTGGTCGGGGTATTCACGACCGATGGCGGCCCGGGCCTGGGGCGTGAGCAATGCCAGGTAGAGCGGAAACTGCGGCATGACCTCGGCAATGAAGCTCTTCGAGCGCACCCCGGCCAGGTAGTTGATCTCCTGGTAGTCACGCACGAAGAAGTGTCGCCCCACGCTGTTCCAGAAGGGCGACTCGCCCTGCCCATCCAGATAGCCGGGAAACGCCATGGCCAGGAGCCTGGCGAAGCGCTCGGGATACTGGGCGATGAACATCAGCCGCGCGCGGCGCAGCAGACTCTCGGCGCTGGTACCCTTGTAGCGGGCATCCAGCGAGAGGGCGCACAGCAGGGTCGCCTCGGAGACCTCGTGGGACAGCGCCAGGGTCGGCACTTCGCGCCGCACGTCGAGCTGCTGCGAGGCGTGAATCAGCGTCTCCTGCCGATAGGTGTAATAGGCCTCACGGGCGCCGGCCTGAGCGCGAATGGTGGCGGTCCCGACCACCTCGCCGCGCGCCAGATCCTCGAGCACGAAGGTATAGTGCTCGTCGCCGGGGGCCTCGACCTCCGCGGCGAAGGCGCGTTGGGAGCGCGCGATGCGCTCTTCCAGACGGTCGCGGTGGGCCGGCAGGTTGGTCAGCCGCGGCGTTGCGCTGCCGGCCAGCCGCTCCAGGGCAGGCAGGTCCGCCGGGCGAACGGGGCGTATGACCAGCATGGCAGCGTCTCCGGGAAGGGACGTGGCATCGCGCAGCGTGGTAGCAAAGCTCACTGCCCCGCCACCAGCCGCGCCACCGCCCGTTCGAGACGCGCCATGCCCTCGTCGATATCGGCGTCGGGGATCACCAGCGAGGGTGCCATGCGCAGGACGTTGGGGCCGGCGATCAGCGCCATCAACCCCTCCTCGAGGGCCAGCGGCAGGATGTCCTTGGCCCGGCCCTCATAGGCGGACGCCATTTCGGCTCCGATCAAGAGCCCCATCCCGCGGATCTCCTTGAACACACCATGCCGACGGTTGATCGCCTCCAGATGCTCGCGGAACAGATCATGACGGTGCTTGACGCCCTCGAGCACCGCCGGCGTGTCGATGAACTCCACGGCGGCCAGCGCCACGGCCGAGGCCAGCGGGTTGCCGCCATAGGTAGAGCCGTGGGTACCGATGGCCATGGCCGGAGCCACCCGGTCGGTGGTCAGCATGGCGCCCACCGGAAAGCCGCCGCCCAGCGACTTGGCGCTGGTCAGGATATCCGGCGTCACCCCGAGTTGCTGATAGGCATACAGTGAGCCTGTCCGCCCCGCCCCGGTCTGCACCTCATCGAAGATCAGCAACGCATCGAAGGCATCGCACAGGTCGCGCAGCCCCTTCAAGAACTCGGGCTTGCCGGGGATGATGCCTCCCTCTCCCTGCATCGGCTCGACCATCACCGCGCAGGTGTCGTCATCGATGAGGTTGCGGACGCTGTCGAGGTCATTGTACTGGCCGTGGACGATGCCGCCCGGCACCGGGCCGAAGCCCTGCGAATACTTGGGTTGCCCGCCGACGCTGACGGTGAAGAAGGTACGGCCGTGAAAGGACTGCGAGAAGGAGACAATCCGATGCTTGTGCTCGCCGTGGTGGTCATGGGCCCAGCGGCGCGCCAGCTTGAGCGCCGCCTCGTTGGCTTCGCCCCCGGAGGAGCAGAGGTAGACCTTGTCGGCGAAGGTGCGCTCGACCAGGCTTCGCGCCAGGGCCATCGCCGGCTCATTGGTGAAGACATTGGAGAGATGCCAGAGCGTGTTCGCCTGGGTAGTGAGGGCCTCGACGAGCACGGGGTGGCAGTGCCCCAGGCCGTTCACGGCGATCCCGCCGGCGAAGTCGATGTACTCACGACCCGCCTGGTCCCACAGGCGACTCCCCTCACCGCGCACCGGTACGGCCTTCTGAGGGGCGTAGTTGGGCACCATGTAGTGGTCGAAGTCGGCGCGGGTCGGGGTCTGGCTCATGTCGCTCTCCATTCCTGGAATGACGGATCAGGTATCATTCGGGTCAGTTACGCTTCGAGTATAGGGAGCCCCGCCCCGAGAAGCTTTCAGCGATGGGACGACGAGTTGTGTAAAAGGCAGGCATCCCGCTGGCGCATGCGGGTCGCGCGAGGCGGGGCGGGATGACGTAGGCTGGATGGCAGGATCTCGCGAGACCCCGCCACTGAGGAGTCCATCATGTTCAACACCACGACCTGGAACCGCATCCGCTACGGACTCTACGCGCCGGTCTACGATCTGGTGGCCGATCGCGCCTTCCGCGGTCCCCGCCGCCGGGCGCTCGCTCAGCTCACCTGGCAGCCCGGCATGCGTATCCTGCTGGTCGGCGCCGGCACCGGGCTCGACCTGCCCTGGCTGCCGCGGGACGTCGAGGTGCACGCCACCGACCTGTCCCCCGCCATGGTCAGGCGTATCCGGCAGCGTGCCGAGGCCCTGGACAGGGACGTCCAGGCCGATGTCATGGACGCCGAGCAGCTTGACTACCCGGACGATCACTTCGATGTGGTGGTGATGCACCTGATACTTGCGGTGATGCCCGACCCGGCACGGGGGCTCGGCGAGGCCGGCCGGGTGCTGAAGCCGGAGGGCCAGCTCTGCGTCATGGACAAGTTCCAGGCCGACGACCATCCCGCGGGTCTCGTGCGGCGTGGTCTGAACGCCCTCACCTCGGCCATCGCCACCGATATCACTCGCCAGGCCCGGCCACTGCTCGAGGCGAATGGCTTCATCATCGAACAGGACACCCCGGTGATGATGGGCACGCTGTTCCGCGCCCTGTTGGCTCGCCCTCGGGACGACTCGCCCGCTACCTGAGTCGCTCCTCGCGGGGCGTCATGCCGAAGTGGTTACGGTAGGCGGTGGAAAAGTGCGCCGCCGACGAGAAGCCGGTCTGCAAGGCGATCTCGCCGGCGGGTCGGTCGCTTTCACGCAGCAGACGCCGCGCCCGCTGCAGGCGAAGATCCAGGTAATAACGACTCGGCACCGCCTGCAGGTACTTCTTGAACAAGCGCTCGAGCTGGCGTCGCGAGATGCCGAGGTGCTCGGCCAACTCGTGGGTGGTCAGGGGTTCCTCGATGTTGGCTTCCATCAGCATCATCGCCTCGGCCAGGCTCTCGGGCGCGTGACCGAGCCGTGACCGCAGGGGTATGTGCTGAGGTTCGTCACCCATGCGGATGCGTTCCAGCACGAAGTGCTCGGAAATGCGCTCGGCCAACAGAGGGCCATGCTGGGTGCCCACCAGGGTCATCATCATGTCCATGGCAGCGGTGCCACCGCCGCAGGTCAGGCGGTCGCGGTCGATCTCGAAGAGCTGACGGGAAAGACGCAGACGGGGAAAGGCCTCGGAGATGGCATCGTATCGCTGCCAGGGCAGCGTGGCGCGGTAGCCATCCAGCACGCCGGCCCGGGCGAGCACTTCCGTGCCGCCTCCGATCCCCCCCAGCATCACCCCTGCCCCGGCCAGTCGGCGCAACCGGTCGATCAGGTGCGAGGGAACGCTGCCGGCCAGCGGGCCCGGCGCGCACACCAGCAGCAGGTCGAGAGGATCGCTCCACTCGCCGATATCGGCCTGCGCCATCAGGGTTTGATGGGAGGCACTCACCACCGGGCCGGCATCTATCGCCAAGGTGGCCAGCTGGTACAGCGTGCGACCTTCAAGGCGATTGGCCACCGCGAGGGGCTCGGTGGCACAGGCCTGGGCGAGCAGCGAGAAGCCGGGCAGCACCACGACACCAACATGCCGCGTCGAAGACGTCGGACGAGGAGAAGAAGGGGGCTCGGGCATGAAGATCTGGCCTTGGGATGGTGCCGGGAAGCGCTGGGCGAGGCACCATCTTACCCAAGGCTGGGTGGAACCACAGCCCCGCCAGGAAGCAGGACAGCGGCCGTCATGGCGCCTATTCGGCGTTACCGCTCAACAGCAAGAAGGCTGCCGCCAGAATGCCGACGACCACAATGACGATGGGCAGCACGCGGTGCAGCCCGTTGGGGGACTGTTTCGCCTCGGGCTGCTCGACATCCGGCTCGGGGTCATCGAAGTCCTCAGGCTGGCTGACCTTCTTGAGGTGATCCAGCTCCTCTTCTGGCGTCTTGCTTTCCCGTGTATCCATAACAAACCTCCATCGAGTGGGACCTGCTCCTCGCATGGCCACGTACCCGGCCATGCGGCAACGGCTTACACACTCACGACATCAAAATCGACCACCGGGTTCACCTCGGCATCGTAGTCCACGTCGTCACGCTCGAAACCGAACAGCTTGAGGAAGTCATGCTTGTAGCCGGCATAGTCGGTGATCTCGAAGAGGTTGTCGGTGGTCACCTGGGGCCAGAGCGACTTGCAGGCCTGCTGGACGTCATCACGCAGCTCCCAGTCATCCAGACGCAGACGCCCGGTCTCATCGGTGCGGCAGTCGTTGCCCTGTCCCTGACGAGGATAGAGACACTCGCCGAACAGGCGGTTGAGCTGATCAATGGTGCCCTCGTGCAGGCCCTTCTCCTTCATCACCTTGTAGACCATGGCGATATAGAGGGGCATCACCGGAATGGCCGCACTGGCCTGAGTCACCACCGACTTGAGCACCGCCACGTTGGCACCACCACCCAGCGCCGAGAGACGCTTGTCGATTTCGCCGGCAGCGCGGTCCAGATCTTCCTTGGCCTTGCCCAGGGCCCCGTGCCAGTAGATCGGCCAGGTGATCTCGGTACCGATATAGCTGAAGGCCACGCTCCGCGCCCCGGGGGCCAGCACGCCGGCGCGGTCCAGCGCCTCGATCCACAGCTCCCAGTCCTCGCCGCCCATGACGGCCTTGGTGTCCTCGATCTCCTGCTGAGTGGCGGGCTCGACCTCGGTCTCGACCACGGCGTCCTTGTTGGTATCGATGGCGGTAGCACGATAGGTCTCGCCGATCGGCTTGAGGCTGGAGCGCTTGACCTCGCCGCTGTCGGGCATCTTGCGCACCGGCGAGGCCAAGGAGTAGACCACCAGATCGATCTGGCCAAGATCCTGCTGGATCAGTTCGATGGCCTTATCGCGGGCCTCGTGGGAGAAGGCATCACCGTTGATCGACCTGCTGTAGAGGCCCTCGGCCTTGGCGAACTTGTCGAAGGCGGCACTGTTATACCAGCCGGCGGTACCCAGCTTCTTTTCCGTGCCGGGCTTCTCGAAGAAGATGCCCAGAGTGTCGGCACCGTAACCGAAGGCGGCGGTGATGCGCGCCGCCAGCCCGTAGCCGCTCGAGGCACCGATCACCAGCACCTTCTTCGGCCCGTTGGCCTTGTCGAGGCTGCGGGCCCGGGTGGCCTCGATCTGCTCGAGGACATTCTTCTCGCACCCGACGGGATGGGTGGTGGTGCAGATGAAACCGCGTACCTTGGGCTTGATGATCACGTCAGACCTCGTTGTTGTCCGGCAGACGGGGCAATCCGCCCGCATGGGAAATGAATGAGCCGAATGGCTGGCTCCAGGGCAATGGACGTCATTCTAGCGGCCCCGGCGACAGCTGTCCGCCCTTGAGGCCACCGCACGGCTGGTGCAGGATGCTTGTCCCGGGCAACGACCGTGGCAGGAGGATGACGATGGATGCACAGACGCTGGTCGACGAACGCGGCGAACTGTGGCTGGCGCTGGCCCCGCTATGGCTGGAACGTGAGCCCCGGGAGACCGACTATGCACGTATGGTGGCCGTCATCCAGCAACATGACCTGACCGTGCGCGAGCTCGAATGGGTCTTCCGCCTCGAGCTTGCCCCGGTCCTGTCACGCCAGCAGATGTCGGTGGCCGGCGAATGGCGCTCGTTTGATGACTACACACTGATGAAGCAGCTGGTGGCGCACAATCTCCGTCTCAACGGCTGGCGCCGCAAGAGCTGGGCCCTGTTCTCGGGATTGACCACCATGATGACGCGCCATCGCTGGAACGAGCTGATGGGGCGAGTGCTGGTCGAGCGCGGCGAGATGCCCTGACGCACACGGCGGCAGGTCCGCGCCTAACGCCGTGACATGCCCGGCGCTTCACGCCTCATCCAGGGCCTTCTCCAAGGCCTCGCGCAGCACCAGTTCGCCGTCGTGGGGTGAAAAGCGGCGAATCACTCGGCCATCCCGGCCGACGAGAAACTTGGTGAAGTTCCACTTGATCATGCCGATGCCCAACAGGCCGGGAGCCTGGCGCTTCAATTCCACGAACAGCGGGTGGGCGTCACTGCCGTTGACCTTGATCTTCTCCATGATCTGGAAGGAGACACCGTAGTGCTGCTCGGCAAAACGACAGAAATCCAACGCCGACTCCGGCGACTGGCGAGCAAACTGGTTGCAGGGAAAACCCAGCAGGGTAAAGCCCCGATCGCGATAGCGGAGATAGAGGTGCTCGAGGTCGCGCAGCTGTGAGGTAAAGCCACACTGGCTGGCGACATTGACGATCAACAACACCTGGCCACGCAGGGCGCGAAGGTTGAAGGGCTCGCCGCTGAAGGTGCGGCAGTCATAATCATGGATGGACATGGATCAGGCTCGCTCTCTGAGCCCATACGATGACATGCCGACCGATCACACGCCAGCCCCGCCCGGGCCGCGCCGCTGGCGAGGCAGGCGACGACGCGCCTCGGCCACCTGTCTCGCCAGTCGACGCCGGCGTTGATGCCGCTCGCTTTCGTCGATCGGCGCATAGGCCAGTCGCTCGAGATCGCTGGCACAGTCGTTGAGCGCACGCGCTGCCGGTCCAGCCTGGGAGGCAACACGCCGCAGATGGGCGGCGGGAGACTCGCCCGAGCGGGCCGCCAGGCCATGACGGGCCAGCCAGGTCTGAAGACTGCCCACCAGCCATCGCTCGTCATGCTGTCGCTGACGGTGCCTCCAGCCAAGGCGCGCCAGCAGCACCAGCCCCGCTGTCGCGACCAGGACGGCCATCGACCCCAGGGCGGTGGCCATGATCCCCCGACCAGGCAATCGCGCATCCAGCCACGCCCATGCCTCGCGCCATCCGCGCACCAGCTGCGCCATCAGGGAGCGTCGCGACTCACGCTGATAGCCGATCACGGCGCGCTGCCAGCGATACTCGAGGCGCTCCCAATCCAGGCGAAGACGGTTCACCCAGCCCACCTCACGCATGCGCAATGGCGAAAAGCGGGCATCCGCCAGAAACGCCTCGCTGCCGTCGCTCACCGCCTGGGCGCCCTGTTCTACGCGCTCCGGGGCGATCACCGCCGTGGGATCCAGGCGTCGCCAGGCTCCGCCACGCCACACTTCTACCCAGGCATGGGCATCGTAGTCGCGGACCGTGAAGTGCCCGTCGGGGTGCCGCTCACCACCCAGAAACCCCGCCACCACCCTCGCCGGAATGCCGGCCATGCGCGCCATCACGGCGGCCGCCGAGGCGTAATGGGTACAGTAGCCGGCCTGGCTGTCGAACAGGAAGTCGTCGACACGATGCTCGCCGACCAGCCGAGGCGGCGAAAGCGTATAGCGGTAGGGGGCCTCACCGAAGCGCGCCATCATCGCCTCGAGGTAGGCCTCCGGATCGCCACCGCTCTCCCGCCACAGCCGCGCGGCCAGGTCCCGGGTACGGGGGTTGGTATCCTCGGGCAGCAGACGATGCCATCGCGAGCCGGCAGGGTCCGCGTGACGCGGCGATGCTCCACTGCTGGTGAGCCTCAGCAGGCTGCGAGTGCTCAGCGGTGTTAACCCTTCCAGGGTGCCGTCGGCCAGGTAACGCTGGCGGCTTTCACTGGCCAGCGGTGTGCCCAGCGAGGGTCGCCAGGGTCGGTTATCGGGCTCCAGAAGCAGTTCGGCGCTGAAGCGGGCGCTCTCCTGCGACTGCCACGGCGAGCGCGCCCCCTCGCGGACGAAGGTCTCGATCGGTTGGTCCAGCGTCGCCGCCAGTTGGGCAGGTGTGGCCCGCGACCAGCGGATGCCGTCGAAGTGCGAGAGGGTATAGACCCGCCAGTAGCGCTCCTCGGGGACGGGCTCGCGGCCCGCGAAGCGGGCCCGGAAGGCCCGCGCATCGCTGCGCGACAGCTCGGCGATATCGCCCGGCGAGATCTCGTCGGTCAGGCCGGTAGAGGCCTGATCCATCTGGGGCATGCTCCACAGCGGTCCCAGACGCGGGAAGGTGACGAACAGCAGCGCCATGAGCGGCGCCGAGAGCACCAGCAGCCAGGCCGTCTCTCGCCCCGCCTGTCGGAGACCGGTGGCCCCGGAGAGCCAAACCAGTGACTGCAGCAGCCAGGCCACCGCCAGCAGGGCACCCGCGGCCATGGGAATCCCCTGGTCATGCAGGAAGGCCACGGCCGTGGTGACCAGGCCGATCACCACCACCACCCTGGCATCCCGCCGATCATGCGTCTCGAGCAGCTTGAGCAGATAGACGCCGAGCAGCAGGCCGACCAGCCCATCCATGGTGCCCAGGCTGCCGAACTGCAGCCAGAGTGCCAGCACCAGGCCGCCCACGGCGGCCAGCCGCAGCAGGATGCCGGCGCGCGGAAGACCCCGGCGCAATTGCACGAACCGGTAGCCGGCCACCGCCAGGGCCAGCCCCGCCAGCCAGGCTGGCATCCAGGCCAGATGCAGCGCCAGCACAAGGCACTGGCCGATGAACAGCTGGCGAAGCATGCCGCCGCTCAACCCCCGGCCATCCGCCAGCACGGCCGGTGCTGCCAGCCTGGCGGGTCGCGAGACACTCATGTTCCCTCCCCGGGCCGATTCGCGGGGCATCGCGCCAGGGCATCCAGCGCTCGGCGACGCTGGGTCTCCCCCTCGCCCTGAGCCACGGTGACGCCCGGCAACCGCAGACCGTAACGGTCGCCGGCTCGATGGTGCGACAGCACCAGAGCGCAGAGCACCGAGAGGCGCCGCTCCGGGTCACCGCGACAGGCATCGAAGTCCAGCCATACCTGCTGTCGCGGGGGCACGCTGAACATCTTGGTGGCGAGCACCCCGGTGCGGCTCCACTGCTTCCAGGCCACCCGTCCGGGACTGTCGCCAGGCTGGAAGCGACGCAGTCCCGCGAAGTCGCTGGTTTCCAGTCCCAGGCCGCCATGGCGCACGCCAGATTCATCGTCCTCCACAGGGCGCGGCCAGACCAGCAGCGACGCGTCGTGGCGGACCCAGGCCACCACACGGACCAGTCCCAGCGGCCAGCGCGTCTCGATCCGGAGCCAGGGCAGCGGTTGACGACCGCGGCGGGGCATGGGCAGCGCCAGCTCGGTCTCGCCGCGGCCCTCGACGATATCCACACGCCCTCTGGCACTGCCGCAGCGGAGATCCAGCGCCGTGCGATCGCGGCGCGCGCTCAGTACCACCCCCAGGCGAACCTCGCCACCGGCGAAGGCCTCCCTGGGAAGGCGCAGCCCCGGGGCGACGCCGATCAGGTTGAACCAGCCTCGCAGCAGCACCACCACGCCGATGCTGAACAACCAGAACGCCAGCCCGTAGGCCAGACTGTTCTGATAGTTGATGCCCAACAGCAGCAGCACCACCACCAGCAGCGCCCAGCCCAGCCCGAAGCGGGTGGGGATCAGAAAAAGCCGACGCTGCGGCAGGGGGTGCTCGATGGATGTCGCAAGGCGACGCAGCCACCAGTGACGCAGCCGTTCACGGCGGCGGGAGCTGCTCGTCGCCGCCAGCGCCTCGCTCACCCCATCACCGCCACGCGGGTCAGCAGCTGGCGCGCCAGCGCCTCACCCTCCTCCCGAGGACCGCTGCTCAATCGGTGGCCCGTCACCGGGATCCAGACCGCCTGGACGTCCTCGGGCAGCACGTGATCGCGCCCCTCGAGCAGGGCCCAGCCCCGGGCCGCCTGCAGCAGGGCCAGGATGCCGCGGGTGGAGAGCCCCCAGGCCAGCTCGGGCTGTTCGCGGCTGGCCGCGGCCAGCGCCTGGACGTAGTCGAGCAGCGCATCGGCCACGTGGATGCCGTCCAACCGCGTCTGCCAGTGACGCAGGGATTCGGCGTCGAGCAGGGGCATCAGCGCATCGAGCGTCACACGCCCTGCACGACCCCGGAGGATCTCGCGCTCCGCGCGGGGATCCGGATAGCCCAGCGAAAGACGCATCAGGAAGCGATCGAGCTGCGATTCAGGTAGCGGGAAGGTCCCGGCCTGTTCCTGAGGATTCTGGGTAGCAATCACGAAGAAGGGGTCGGGCAAGGCGCGGGTCTCGCCTTCCACGGTCACTCGGCCCTCCTCCATCGCCTCGAGTAGCGCGCTCTGCGTCTTGGGCGTAGCCCGATTGATCTCATCGGCCAGCACCAGGCCGTGGAAGACGGGACCGGGGTGAAAGCGGAAGTGCGCCTCCCGCGGGTCGAAGACCGAGACCCCCAGCACGTCGGCGGGCAGCAGGTCGCTGGTGAACTGCAGGCGCTGCATGTCCAGGCCCACGACCCGCGCCAGCGCCTGCGCCAGGGTGGTCTTGCCCAGTCCCGGCAGGTCCTCGATCAGCAGGTGCCCGCGGGCGAGCAGGCAGCAGAGCGCCAGGCGCACCTCCCGGGACTTGCCCAGCACCACTCCCTCCAGGGCCGCAAGCACTGCCTCCAGGTCAAGAAGCCGCGCAGGCCGATTCATCGTTCCGCCTCCCGTTCGCCGTGGGCCAGCAGAACGTCCACCGCCTGGCGGGTATCCGGCGTGACGCCCTCCAGGGCCAGGGCCTCCGCAGGCGGCAGCCAGAAGGCGTCGGCCACCTCCTCGGCCTGCAGCGTCAGCGGACCGTCGTGATCGACCAGGAAGAGGCTGGCGAAGATATGGTTGCCGCCCGCGTCATGCACGAAGTCGCCGAGATAGCGAAGCGGCACACGCTGGATACCCAGTTCCTCGGCCAGCTCGCGGCGAGCGGCCACGTGAACCGCCTCGCCGGCCCCCACCACCCCGCCGGCAGCGAGGTCCAGCCACCCCGGAAAAACTTCCTTGGTCAGGGTGCGACGCTGTACGCAGAGCTCGCCAAGGGAGTTGCGCACCACCACATAGGTGGCCCGGTGCCAGAACCGGAAACGGCGCATGGCGGCCCTGGGGGCGCTGCCACAGGGGCGATTGCGGGCATCCACCAGCTGGATCTGCTCGTCGGCGATATGAGGCTCAGGCAGCGGCTCGGACGAGGATACATCGGCGACCATGGGGAAACTCCCGACATAAATGCCTCCAGCCTACCCAGTCCCGACGCCAGCGTCACGCCGCGCGTTGACCGTTTCAGGACCGACAACCATGCTGATGAAAGGTCTTTTCGCGGAGCTCGATCATGGTCAACTCTGCCCCTCGTACCCGGCTGGCCACCCACAACGTGATCAACCAGCCAACCTCCTCGACGGACCGCGACCTGCTCGCGGACGATACGCCGCTGCAGGAGGCCCTGGCCCGGCACGCGCCGGCGTGGGTCGCCAGTCGCCTGGCCCCACTGGGGCGCGAGGTCGGCAGCGTCCGCGTTCAGGCGCTCGGCGAAATGGCCAATCGGCATCCGCCCGAGCTTCGCCTCTTCGACCGCTACGGCCGACGACTGGACGAGGTGGCCTATCACCCCGCCTACCATGAGCTGATGCAGCTGGCCATCGGTCACGGCTGGCATGCCGTCGCCTGGGAGAAGGAAGGACGCGGCGGTCACCAGGCCCATGTGGCTGCCCTCTATCTGTTGACCCAGGCCGAACCCGGCGTCTGCTGCCCGATCACCATGACCCATGCCGCACTGCCGATATTGCGCCAGACACCTTCCATCGAGTCGCGTTGGGCCCCGGGGCTGCTCGCCTGGACGTACGACCCGCGCGCGCTCCCCGCGAAGGAAAAGACCGGGCTGACGTTCGGCATGGCAATGACCGAGAAGCAGGGGGGCAGTGACGTGCGGGCCAATACCACCGGGGCCGAGCACTCGACGGACGGCTGGCGACTGACCGGGCACAAGTGGTTCTGCAGCGCGCCCATGTCTGATGCCTTCCTGACACTGGCCCACACCGAGGAAGGACTCTCCTGCTTTCTGGCACCACGCTTCACGCCTTCGGGAGCGCGCAATGCCATCGAACTGCAGCGTCTCAAGGAGAAGTGCGGCAACCGCTCGAACGCATCAGCCGAGATCGAGTATCGCGGCGCATACGCCGAACCCGTGGGCGAGTTGGGCCGCGGCATTGCCACCATCCTCGAGATGGTCCAGCAGACCCGACTCGACGCTGCCACTGCCCCGGTGGGCATGATGCGCCAGGCGCTGCGCGAGGCCTGGCAGCATGTTCGGGAACGCCACGCCTTCGGCAGGACGCTGGCCGAGCAGCCGCTGATGCGTGTTCTGGTGGCCGACATGTCCCTGGAGGTAGAGGCTGGCCTCGCGCTGGTGATGCGAACCGCCTACGCCTTCGATGGCAGCGCCCGGGGCGACGAACGGGAGAGAGCGCTCTCGCGGCTGCTACCGACCCTGGCCAAGTATTGGCACAACAAGCGCACGCCGGCGTACATGGCCGAGGCCATGGAGTGCCTGGGCGGCATCGGCTATGTGGAGGAGGCACCGCTGGCTCGTCTCTACCGCGAGGCGCCGGTCAACTCGATCTGGGAGGGCTCGGGCAACGTGATGTGCCTGGACCTGCTGCGGGTGCTCTGCCGCCATCCGGAGGCACTGGCGGCGCTACAGGACGAGTTTGCCATCGCCCGCGGGCAGCAGTCCGACCTTGACCGCGCCCTTTCTCGGCTGGACGCCGAACTCGCCGCGCCGCCCGACATGCTGGAGCCACGCGCCCGCTGGCTGACCCAGCGACTGACGCAGTGCCTGCAGGCGACCCTGCTGCTGCGCCATGCACCGATGGCGGTCGCAGAGACCTTCTGCCGCTCGCGGCTGGGAGACGAGGCCGGACCGGCCTACGGGGTATTACCCGCGGATGCGCCGCTCACCACACTACTGGCGCGGATCGGGGATTGAGCGTCGGCCAATGCCAGGATGTCCGAGGCCGGCATCGGCCGGGCCAGGCCGAAACCCTGCACATGGGTACAGCCGTAACGCTCCAGGCTGGCCAGGCAGGCGAGATCTTCGACACCCTCGGCCACCACCCGGATACCCAGCCGACGCCCCAGCAGGGCCACCGCCTCGACGATGGCGGCATCCTGGGCATCCTCGAGCAGACGGCTGACGAAGCTGCGATCGATCTTGAGCTCGCTGATGGGCAGCAGCTGCAGCCGGGCCAACGAGGAGAAGCCTACCCCGAAATCGTCCACCGAGACCTCCAGACCACTGAGATGCAGCCGAGCCGCCACCTCGCTGCCGAGAAGCTCGTCCTCCATGGCGGCGGTCTCGGTGATCTCCAGCACCACAGGCGTCTCCTCAGAGGCACAGCGTCCCTCGCTGACGAGATTGAGCAGCTCGGGACACATCAGATCATCGGGGGTGACGTTGACCGACAGCGACAGGCAGAGGCCTGCCTTGCGCCAGCGGGCGGCATCCTCGAGTGCCAGCTGCAGCACGCGGCGCGTCAGATGACGATTCTGATCGGGCGTCAGCAAGGGCAGGAAACGTCCCGGTACCAGCAGGCCTGCCTCGGGGTGGGCCCAGCGCACCAGAGCCTCGACGCCGCTCAGGCGGCCGCTGACCAACTCGAACTGGGGCTGATAGTGAAGGGTGATCTCCTGGCGAGCGAAGGCCCCATCCAGCTCTTCCAGTCGACAAGAGAGCGGCACGGCAGAGACGCCATCCGATGACTGCCATGGTGCGATCGCCTCGAGACAATCGCGCAGCTCGACAAGCCGCATCGGTTTATCCAGCGAGGCCAGCATCTCCAGCCCCAGCGCCTGGCCGAGCCGTTCAGCGATGCGCACGATCTTGCGCTCGACCCCGCTGAGCAGCAGTACCTGGCCGGGGTAGCCGCACTCGGCGAGCCGTCGCAGCATGGAAATGCCGTCCTGCTGGCCGAATTCCAGTGCCATGACGACCAGTTGAGGACGGCGCGCCAGCACCTCGCCGATGAGGTGCTGGCCGTGCCGACAGTAGCGGGAGTCCATGCCCAGCGTCCGAAGCTGCAGCGACAGCGTGGCGGCGGCGTCGGGATCCTCCTCCAACACCACCGCCAATCGCTGAGCCTGCGTCGTCAGGTCATTCATTCACATGATTCCCCGGGGCATCTATTTTCAGCGTATCAGCAAAACGCCTGAGCAGCAGAAAGAGAGGAATGACGGAAATCAACGACATCAATCAGACAATTGGCCCGACCACCACCCGCAGCGCCAGTGCCAGCAGCAGCACGCCGGTGATGCGGTTGATCCAGTGAGCCCTGGCCTGCAACCAGGGCAGCACCCGTGAGTGGGAGAGCCCCACTGCCACCAGCACGTACCAGCCACCATCAATGATCATGGCCGTCAGCACCACCAGTGCCTTGGCCGTGAGGCTCATCTCGGGGGTCACGAACTGACTGAGCAAAGCGATGAAGAACAGAATCAGCTTGGGGTTGCCCAGTGCCACCAGCATCCCTTCACGCGCCGCCTGGCGGCGGCTGGTGGTCATGGCTGTCGCGTCCAGCGCGCTGCCTCTGCCGGCACGCAGGGCCCTGATCCCCAGCCAGGCAAGGTAGGCTGCCCCACCCCAGGTGATCGCCTGGAACAGCAGCGGAAAGCGCACGATCAGCGCCCCCAGCCCCCAGACCGTGAGCAGCGCATAGAACCCCACCCCCAGCGCGTGCGCGAGCGCTGCCGCAACGCCAGGCAGACGCCCGCCGCCCAGTGTATGACGCAGCACCAGGGCCAGGCTGGGACCGGGCGACATGGCCCCCATGGCACAGACCGCAGCGAGTGAGAGCCAGAGCGAGAAGGGCATGCAGGGACCTCCAGTAAGCGGGGGTGGTATGAACTCAGCGGTAACGCTGACCTTATCGCTCGGGCTGCCAGAGGATGGCACGGTTTCCGCAACAGCCAACGAAAAACAGCCCTCGAACCCGCTATGGGAGAAGGACTGAATGACAGTACCTTACGTCATCCCTGTACGAGGCAACAGCCCCGGGGCTGCAGAGCCCACAGCCGCGACGTTACACTGACGACCCACCTCGCCAGAGAGTCACTCCATGTCGGTTCGCATCTTCGCCATTGCCCTGATCCTTCTCGGCGGCCTGCTCCCCATCGTCGGCTGGTGGACCTCGAGCCCGGTCGGCTTCGTGGGACCGGCGCTTCTGCTGCTCGGCGCCCTGATCCTCTGGACCGGGAGGCGACGTGATCGGAGACAACGGTGACCCGCCGGCGCAGACACCCCTGACCAATCTCCTGGAGACCGTTCGGCAGGCCGGTCAGCATCGGGAGACCGTGAGCCTCGACACCATCCTCGACAGCGTGGGACGTCGCTCCTTTGCGCCCTTCCTGCTGGTCGCGGGGCTGGTGACCCTGGCGCCACTGGTCGGCGACATCCCCGGCGTGCCGACTCTGATGGCCATGCTCGTGATTCTCTCCTCCGGCCAGCTTCTGGTCGGCCGTGAGCACATCTGGCTGCCGGCCTGGCTGCTGGAGCGCAGGGTGTCTCGGGTACGCTTCGTCAAGGCAACCCGATGGTTGCAGCGCCCGGCCAGCTGGGTCGACCGCCTGCTCAGGCGGCGCCTCGTGAGGCTCACACGGCCACCGGCTCACCTTCCGGTGGCCTTGACCTGCCTGCTGATCGCACTGGCCATGCCGCCCATGGAAGTGGTGCCTTTCACCGCCAACGGCGCCGGCCTGGCCCTGACGCTCTTTGGCCTGGCCCTGCTGGCCAATGACGGACTGATGGCTCTGCTGGGCTACACCCTCACCGGCGGCACCCTGGCCGTGGTCATTATCAACCTGGCATGAGAGGGGGGATTCTTTCCCGGAGATGGCGGACGCGGTGACACTCGGCAGTTCAGCGATAGCCACGCCTCGCTGATAACTGAAACACCTGTGGGGATACGGGAGAGCGTCATACACGCAAACAGCCGCTCGTGAGCGGCTGTTTCACATCGAATTCACACTGGTACCGGCGGTCGGACTCGAACCGACAAGGGCTTGCACCCGGCGGATTTTGAATCCGCTGCGTCTACCAATTCCGCCACGCCGGCAACGCGCAGGCATTATACGTGGGCACCGGGCCAGGTCAATCGGCCGGCTGACTTCCCTGACACAAAACGGTATCCTTTCGGGCTTTGCGCGGCTCGCCGAGCCGCCCGCCACGCCCCAGAGCCGGACCGACATCCACCATGCAGCGCGCCGACTTTCACTACGAGCTCCCCGACGAGCTGATTGCCCGCTACCCCTCCGAGCAGCGCAGCGACTGCCGTCTTTTATACGTCGACGGCGCCACCGGAACGCTCGCCCATCGGCGCTTTCCGGACCTGGTCGAGCTGCTCGCGCCCGGTGATCTGCTGGTGTTCAACGACACCCGGGTGATTCCCGCGCGCCTGCATGGCCACAAGGTCAGCGGCGGCAAGGTGGAGATGCTGCTCGAGCGCCCGCTGGATGCCCATCGTGGGCTCGCTCACCTGCGCAGCAGCAAGTCGCCCAAGCCCGGCACCGAGCTGGTCTTCGAGGGGGGCATCCGTGCCGTGGTGGAGGGGCGTCGCGAGGCGCTGTTCGAACTGCGCTTCCTCGGCGAGACACCGCTGATCGCGCTGCTGGAACAACATGGCCACATGCCGCTCCCCCCCTACATCACCCGCGAGGACGAGCTGGCCGACCGCGAGCGCTATCAGACCGTCTACGCGCGCCGCGATGGCGCGGTGGCAGCGCCCACTGCCGGGCTGCACTTCGATGAACCGCTGCTCGAGGCGCTGGCCGCCAGGGGAGTCGAAAGTGCCTACGTCACCCTGCATGTCGGCGCCGGTACCTTCCAGCCGGTGCGCGCCGACGACATCCGCGAGCACCATATGCACAGCGAGTGGATCGAGGTTACCGCGGCCGCCTGCCAGCAGGTGCGCGCGGCCCGCGCGAGGGGCAACCGCGTCGTCGCCGTGGGCACCACCAGCGTGCGCTGCCTGGAGTCTGCCTGCCTCAAGAGCGCGAATGGCGAGATCGCTCCCTACAGCGGCGAGACCGACATCTTCATCTATCCCGGCTACGAATGGCGCTGCGTCGATGCTCTGGTGACCAACTTCCACCTGCCGGAGTCGACCCTGCTGATGCTGGTGGCCTCCTTCGCCGGCTTCGACACAACCCTGGCCGCCTACCGGGAAGCAGTCGCCGAGCGCTATACCTTCTTCAGCTATGGCGACGCCATGTTCCTGACACGCAAGCCCGGGCGCACAGGTGCCCACGAGGCAGCCCCGAGGCGCGACGAGACCCCCCATGCGTAAAGAGAGCTTCATGACATTCGAGCGCCTGGCCAGCGATGGCCGGGCGCGCCGCGGCCGCCTCACCTTCCCGCGTGGTACCGTGGAGACCCCCGCCTTCATGCCGGTGGGCACCTACGGCACCGTCAAGGGCATGACGCCGGCATCGGTACAGGAGATCGGCGCCGAGATCATCCTCGGCAACACCTTCCACCTCTGGCTGCGCCCCGGCACCGAGGTCATCGAGGCCCACGGCGATCTGCACGATTTCGCCCAGTGGCAAAAGCCGATCCTCACCGACTCCGGCGGCTTCCAGGTCTTTTCCCTGGGCGCGATGCGCAAGATCACCGAACAGGGCGTGCATTTTCGCTCGCCGGTGGATGGCACCAAGGTGTTCATGGGCCCCGAGGAGTCGATGGCGGTACAGCGCTCGCTGGGCTCGGACGTGGTGATGATCTTCGATGAATGCACTCCCTATCCCGCCACCGAGATGGAGGCCGAGCTCTCCATGCAGCGATCGCTGCGCTGGGCGCAGCGCTCCCGTGACGCCCACGGCGACTCGCCATCGGCGCTGTTCGGCATCATCCAGGGCGGCATGCACCCCGGACTGCGCGAACGCTCCCTCGAAGGTCTGCTGGAGATCGACTTCGATGGCCTGGCCATCGGCGGACTCTCGGTGGGCGAACCCAAGGAGGAGATGATCCGGGTGCTCGACTACCTGCCCACCTGGATGCCCGACGATACCCCGCGCTACCTGATGGGCGTGGGCAAGCCGGAAGATCTGGTGGAGGGCGTGCGCCGCGGGATCGACATGTTCGACTGCGTGATGCCGACCCGCAACGGGCGCAACGGCCACCTCTTCACCGCCGAGGGCACGGTGAAGATCCGCAATGCCAAGCATCGCTTCGACACGCTTCCGCTGGAGGAGGGCTGTGACTGCTATACCTGCCAGCACTTCTCCCGTGCCTACCTGCACCATCTCGATCGCTGCGGAGAGATGCTCGGCTCGATGCTCAACACCATCCACAATCTGCGTCATTACCAGCGCCTGATGAGTGGTTTGCGCGGTGCCATCGAAGCGGGTACATTGACGAACTTCGTGGAAGGGTTCTATGCGCAGCGCGGCCTGCCGGTTCCTCCCGCACCGAATTGACTTACGGCCGGCCCGCAAGGCCGGCCGTAGAATATTCCGCCTTCATCACTCAGGAGATCGTCATACATGCTGGACTTCTTCATTTCCCCGGCCATGGCTCAGGATGCCGGCGCTGCCGGTGGCGGCATCGCCCAGATTGTCATGCTGGTCGGCTTCGTGGCCATCTTCTACTTCCTGCTGTGGCGCCCCCAGGCCAAGCGTGCCAAGCAGCACAAGCAGCTGATCAGCAATCTCGCCAAGGGTGACGAGATCGTCATCGGCGGCGGTATGCTGGGCCGCATCACCAAGGTGAGCGACGACAGCGAGTTCCTGAGCATGGAGATCGCCGAGGGTACCGAGGTCAATGTGCAGAAGAACGCCGTGGCCGCCGTACTGCCGAAGGGCACGCTCAAGTCCATCTGACGCGGGCCCAGTGCCGTCCTCGCCGCGATCCACGACGGGTGGTGACGAGGTAGCTCTGCGGCCGGTGAGGCAGGGGTCGTGCGATCGGCTCCCGCTCTCACCGGCCGTTTCGTCAGATTCCAACGTCCGCAACCTGAGGGCAGGGCCCCCATGCTCAACCGTTACCCCTTGTGGAAGTATCTGCTGATACTCATCGTTCTCCTCGCCGGCCTGGTCTACTCCCTCCCCAACCTCTTCCCCGAGGACCCGGCGGTCCAGATCAGCAGCGAGCGGGGCGACGCCACCATCAACGAGCGCCAGCTGGAACGTATCCGCACTTCCCTCGCCGAGTCAGGCATCGATATCCAGGCTGTGGAGGAGGAGCCCAGCAGCATGCTGATCCGCCTCGCCGATGCCGACGACCAGATGCGGGCGCGCGACCGCATCAGCGACATGCTGGGCAATGAGTACGTGGTGGCGCTGAACCTGGCCGAATCCACGCCGGCCTGGCTGCAGTCGCTCTCGGCCTCTCCCATGACCCTGGGCCTCGATCTGCGCGGAGGCGTTCACTTCCTGCTGGAAGTCGACATGGATGCGGCCCTCGAGCAGCGCCTCGAGGTCAATGCCAGCGCCATGCGCGAACAACTGCGCAGCGAGCGGATTCGCTATCGCGATACCCAGATCGAGGAGCGCACCGTCTCCATGGCCTTCGCCAACGCCGAAGACCGCGACGAGGCGCGACGCCTGATCGCCCGGGAGTTCCCCGACTTCGACTACCGCAGCGAGGGCGACGAGCGCGGCGCTCGCCTGGTCATGACGATGACCGACCAGGCGGTGAACGAGCTTCAGGACTACGCCATCAACCAGAACCTCACTACCTTGCGTAACCGGGTCAACGAGCTGGGGGTGGCCGAGCCACTGGTGCAGCGACAGGGACCGGATCGGATCGTGGTCGAACTGCCCGGCGTACAGGATACGACCGAAGCCAAGCGCATCGTCGGTGCCACTGCCAACCTCGAGTTTCGTCTCGAGGCGCGCCCAGACACCCCGGACAACGAGACAGAGTCCTTGCCGTTCCGCAACCAGGAATCGCGACGCGCCGAGCTGATGCGAGACGTGATCATTTCGGGTGACAGCGTCTCGAACGCCAACCACAGCTTCGACGAGAACGGCCGCCCCCAGGTCAACATCGACCTGGACGGTACTGGCGGCACCCTGATGAATCGGGCGACCCGCACCAACATCGGCCGCAACATGGCCGTGGTGTATATCGAGCACAAGACCCGTGATCGCGTGGAAATGCAGGACGGCGAGGAGGTCGTCGTGCGCGATCCCTACACCGAGCGCGGCATCATCAGCCTGGCCACCATCCAGAGTGCGCTGGGCAACAGTTTCCGCATCACCGGGCTCGACTCGCCCACCGAGGCGGCGGAACTCGCCCTGCTGCTGCGCTCCGGCTCGCTGGCCGCACCGATCTACTTCGTTCAGGAGCGCACCATCGGGCCGAGCCTCGGCGCCGAGAACATCGAGCGTGGCGTCATGTCGGTGCAGATCGGTCTGCTGCTGGTCGTGCTCTTCATGCTGGTGCGCTACAAGATATTCGGCGTTTTCGCGAACATTGCTCTGGCCCTCAACCTGACGCTGCTGATTGCGGCCATGTCGCTGCTCGGCGCCACCCTGACCCTACCCGGCATCGCTGGCATCGTGCTGACCCTGGGCATGGCGGTGGACGCCAACGTACTGATCTTCGAGCGCATACGCGAGGAGCTGAGAACGGGACTGTCAGTACAGCAGGCCATCTCGGCCGGCTATGAGCGCGCCTTCACCTCGATCATCGACGCCAACATCACCACCCTGCTGGTGGCGGTGATCCTGTTCTCCATCGGCACCGGACCGGTCAAGGGCTTCGCCGTGACCCTCTCGCTGGGGATCATCACCTCGTTGTTCACCGCTCTGCTGGTGACGCGGGCGATGGTCAACCTGACCTACGGCGGCAAGCCGGTCAAGAAGCTCTGGATATAAGAGGTGGCAATGAAATCCCTCATCAATCGACAGCTCGACTTCATGGGCAAACGCCGGATCGCGTTTGCGGTCTCGGGCCTGCTGCTGCTGGTGTCGATCGTCTCGCTGCTGTTCCAGCAGCTCAACCTGGGGCTCGACTTTACCGGTGGCACCCTGGTGGAGGTCCGCTATGCGGTGGCGCCTTCCCTGGACGCCATTCGTCAGGTCCTGGAAAACACCGGATTCCGTGACGTCTCGGTCCAGACCTTTGGCGCCTCCACTGAGGTGCTGATCCGCCTGCAGCAGGCCTTCGATCCCGATGTCGGCGAGCAGGTGGTAAGCCTGCTGCGCAACGTCGGCGACGACGTGGAGCTGGTGCGTGCCGAGTTCGTCGGTGCCCAGGTGGGCGACCAGCTGCGCGACCAGAGCGGCATGGGGCTGCTGGTCGCGCTGGGCACCGTGATGCTCTATGTGGCCTTCCGCTTCCAGTACAAGTTCGCCATCGGCGCCCTGCTGGCATTGATGCACGACGTGATCATCGTGGTCGGCATCTTCTCGCTGTTCCAGCTCGAGTTCGACCTCACCGTGCTCGCCGCCCTGCTGGCGGTGATCGGCTACTCGCTCAACGACACCATCGTGGTCTACGACCGCATCCGCGAGACCATCCGCAAGTCACGCATCGATGACATGCCGATGATCTTCAACGAGGCGATCAACATGACCCTGTCGCGCACGCTGGCGACCTCGGGCACCACCCTGCTCGTTCTGCTGGCGCTGTTGATCCTGGGTGGCGACATGATTCACTTCTTCTCCATTGCCCTGATCGCCGGCGTGGTGGCCGGGACGTTCTCCTCCATCTACGTGGCGGCGGCACTGCTGCTGGCAGTGAAGCTGGATCGCGAGGACCTGATCCCGGCGAAGAAGGAAGATCCCGAGGAAGAAGAGCTGCCCTAGCGAGCGCCAAGCGCCAAGCGCCAAGCGCCAAGCGCCCGGGGATGATCTCCGGGCCGGAAGGGCATCCATAAAACATCCCGCCGGATGGCCTGTCCGGCGGGATGTTTTTTCATTGGCTGTCTCGGCAACTGCCGCCCGTTACTGGGGAGCTGGGCGCTTGTGGCTCAGCGCTTGGCGCCATGGTCAGAAATGCGGTTTGAGCTGCTGCACCAGCGCCTTGAAGAGGCGCGGGCCGGCGGCCATCAGCCGCCCCTCGATCTCGACACTGGGCTGGCCATCAGGGGTTCCCATCAGCGCACCGCTCTCCTTGAGCAGCAGGGATCCGACATGCAGGTCCTGCTCCTCGAGTCCCAGCACGAAGGCCGCGTCCGCACGCCCCGCCGCCAGCTCGGCGATGTCGAGCAAGCCGCTGCCCGACGCACGCTGCAGCTCGATCTGTGGCCCGAGCTGTTGCACAAGGGTCAGGTAGGCAGGCAGAAAGCGCGAACGCAGCCAGGTCTCCGGCAGGCTCATGGCGATGCGAGTGCCGGTCACGCCAGTATGCCTGGACACGCGCAGGCGCTTGCCGTTGAGCTGCGCGCCTCGCCCGCGACTGGCCAGATATTCGTCGTCGCTGAAGGGACAGATCACCACCGCATGCTCGGGACGGCCCTTGACGAGACAGACCACCGACAGCGCGAAGCCGGGGGAAGCCACGCTGAGATTGGAGAAGCCATGAATGGGTTCGATCTTCCACAGCGTGTCGGCTCCCTCGCCCTCGCCGGCGCGATGAGGCGTGAAGCGCCCCTGGACGCCATGCTGGGGGTAGCCGCGGGAAAGCTGCCGGACGATCAGCGTCTCGGCATTGCGAGCGGCATCGTCAAGCAGACGGTCGAGGTTGTGCTCCTGATGGGAGTTCTCGATTCGCTCGCGGATGCGCAGAAACTGTTCGCCGGCGCTGCGTGCCGCACGCAGCGCGAATTGGACCATCGGATGCATGATCGGACCTTGGGGAGTCGGTGGTGTTAAAGAACGGATCGGCGCGCATCCTAGCAGAAGCGTGCAGGACGCGCCATTCGACCCACTCGGCCAGCGTGGTAGAATCCTGCCTTCGCTCTTACCCAGGATCTACAGGCCCCACCATGCTCGAGCGCATTCGTATCGTCCTGATCGGCACCAGCCACCCTGGCAACATCGGCGGCATCGCCCGTGCCATGCACAACATGGGCCTGTCCGATCTGGCCCTGGTCGCACCGCGCTGCGAGCCGCTCACCGCCGAGACCGTCTCCCGTGCCTCGGGCGCCGACCATATCGTTCACGACGCCCGTATGCTCACTACCCTGGAACAGGCGGTGGACGATTGCACGCTGGTGGTGGGGGCCAGTGCCCGCTCGCGCACCCTGCCCTGGCCAATGATCACGCCTCGCACCCTGGGCGAGCGACTACCGGCAGAGCTCGCCACCGCCGAGTCGCGCGTGGCGCTGGTCTTCGGACGCGAGGACAGCGGCCTTTCCAATGCGGAGCTGCAGGGCTGCCACGCCCATGTGCACATCCCCACCAACCCGGATTTCAGCTCCCTCAACCTGGCCGCCGCGGTACAGGTACTGGCCTACGAATGCCGGCAGGCCTGGCTTGGGCAGCAGGAGACGAGCCACACGACCGAGGCGGCACTTGACCAACCGCTGGCCAGCCACCAGGAGCTCGAGCGCTACTTCGAGCACCTCGAGCGCACGCTGGTGGCTATCGGTTTCCACGATCCGGCCACGCCGCGGCAGCTGATGGCCCGGCTGCGTCGCTTCACCCTGCGTGCCCGCCCCGAGCGCCTGGAGATCAACATCCTGCGCGGCATTCTCACCGCGACCGAGCAACAGGCCGAGCGCCGCGAGTAGAGAGCGGACGCCGCTTGATGCCAGCTTCCCGCACCCTCACTATGAAGGTCATTCTCCATTGCCCTGCCACCCAAGGACCGCCGCATGCTTGAACGTCTGCGCGAGGACATCAACAGCGTATTCGCCCGTGACCCGGCGGCACGCAACTTCCTGGAAGTGCTGACCAACTACCCCGGCCTGCATGCCCTGCTCATTCACCGTCTCAGCCACTGGCTGTGGCGGAAGAATCTCAAGTGGCTGGCGCGCACCCTTTCCAGTTTTTCGCGCTGGCTCACCGGCGTCGAGATCCACCCGGGGGCCACCATCGGCAGACGGTTCTTCATCGACCACGGCATGGGGGTGGTCATCGGCGAGACCGCGGAGGTGGGCAACGACGTCACCCTGTACCAGGGGGTGACGCTGGGGGGCACGAGCTGGAACCAGGGCAAGCGCCACCCGACCTTGGAGGATGGCGTCATCGTCGGTGCCGGCGCCAAGATTCTCGGCCCCTTCAGTGTGGGCGCCGGCGCCAAGATCGGCTCCAATGCCGTGGTCACCAAGGAGGTGCCCGCCGGCGCCACGGTAGTCGGCATTCCCGGCAAGGTCGTGCAGCGCGTCGACCCCGACCAGGCCGAGGAAGTGGAGGTGGATCCCGCAAGGCGCGAGGCGATGCGCCGCAAGTTCGGTTTCGATGCCTACGGCGTCAGCCAGGACATGCCCGACCCGGTGGCCCGCTCCATCCAGGCGATGCTTGACCATATGCACGCTGTCGATGAGCGAATCGAACGCATGTGCACCACCCTGCGAAAGGTCGATGCCAGCTATCGCGACGGTCGCCTGCCAGAACTGCGCGACGAGGACTTCGCCGACATCCTCGCCGATGTCGACAGCTGCTGCCCGCCACGGGAAGAGCCGGACAAGCCGAATCCGGATGCGCCCGCTGGAGATGAGCATGGGGAGGCCACTGCCCCTCGGCGCCGAAATGGTTGACCGCGGCACTCGGTCTTTACCATAATGCCGGATCACGTCCATTGACTGCCGACCAACGCGTCGGTGCCGAGGTGAGTTCCTCATGCGCCTGACCACAAAGGGACGCTACGCCGTCACCGCCATGCTCGACCTGGCCATGAATGCGGACACCGGCCCCGTCAGCCTGGCCGACATCTCGAAGCGCCAGGAGATTTCGCTCTCCTATCTGGAGCAGCTGTTCGCGCGACTGCGGCGTGCCCATCTGGTGGATAGCGTGCGGGGACCGGGCGGTGGTTATCTGCTGGCCCAGACCGCTCAGGCCATTACCGTGGCCCAGGTCATCAAGGCAGTGAACGAATCCGTGGACACGACCCGCTGCGGAGGCCTCTCGGATTGCCAGCAGGGCGACACCTGCCTGACACACCACTTGTGGTGCGAGCTCTCCGAGCACATCCATGACTTCCTGGAGGATGTGACGCTTGCCCAGCTGGCCGGTCGTGGAGAGATACAAGCCATCGCCCACCGCCAGCGCGGTCGATGGAATGACGGTATCCTGGCTTCCACGACGTGAACCGTTGTCCCTGACGTCCACACAGCGAACCCTGCCCCTCAACGCCGAAGCAGCGATCCCATGAGTGCACCCGTCTATCTCGATTATGCCGCCACCACCCCGGTCGACCCGCGGGTAGCCGAGGTCATGAGCCAGTATCTGACCTTCGACGGCATCTTCGCCAACCCCGCCTCGCGCAGCCACATGCTCGGCTGGCAGGCGGAACAGACCGTGGAGAGCGCCCGCCGCCAGGTCGCCGACCTGATCGCTGCCGATCCCCGCGAGATCGTCTGGACCAGCGGCGCCACGGAGGCCGACAACCTGGCATTGACCGGCTTCATGCGCGCCAACCGAGCTCGTGGTCGCCACCTGGTAACCTCCATCATCGAGCACAAGGCGGTCGTCGACACCGCCAGAGCGCTGGAGGACGAGGGCTTCGAGGTGACGTGGCTGACGCCGGCTCGCGACGGGCGGATCAATCCGGCACAGCTGCGCGAGGCCATGCGGGACGATACCGTGCTGGTCTCGCTGATGGCGGTGAACAACGAACTGGGCGTCATTCACGACCTGGCGGCACTGGCCGAGGTCACCCATGCAACCGGTGCCGCCTTCCATGTGGATGCCGCCCAGGCAGTGGGCCGCCTCTCGCTTGACGTTGGCCGGCTCGGCATCGACCTGATGTCGTTCTCCGCCCACAAGGCTTACGGCCCCAAGGGCATCGGCGCCCTGTATGTACGACGCAGCCCCGACATCCGACTGGAGGCCCTGATCCACGGCGGCGGCCACGAGCGCGGGATGCGCTCGGGCACCCTGCCCACCCATCAGATCGCCGGCATGGGCCAGGCCTTCGCCATTGCTGCTGCCGAGGGCGACGCCGACCAGGCTCGCGTCGCCGCACTGCGCGACCGCCTGCTCGAAGGCCTCAGCGACATCGATGGCATTCATCACAACACGGCCATCGACGTGGCAGTGCCCAACATTCTCAACCTGGCCTTCGATGGGGTCGAGGGCGAATCCCTGCTGATGGCGCTGCGCGATATCGCGCTCTCCACCGGCTCGGCCTGCAACTCGGCGAGCGTCGAGCCCTCCTATGTACTGAAAGGCATCGGCCTGCCGCGCGCCCTGGCACTCGCCTCGCTGCGCTTCAGCTTCGGCCGCTTCACCACCGAGGCCGACATCACCCGCACACTGGACGCCCTGCGATACGCCCTGAACGGGCTGCGCCGCCGGGCGGTTTGACCCTACCACGACCAGGAGAGAGACCATGGCACACCTTTCGATCACCAATGCCGCTGCCGAGCAGATCCATCGGGTGCTCGACGAGCGAGGCCACGGCCTTGGCCTGCGGGTCTCGGTCAAGCCCAGCGGCTGCTCCGGATACAGCTACGTCCTCGATTTCGCCGACCAGGCAGCCAACGACGATGTCACCTTCGAGGAACACGGAGTGACGGTCTTCGTCGCTCCCGAGGCCCTGGAAATGCTCGATGGCAGCGAGGTCGACTACGTCTCGGAGGGGCTGAACCGCTTCTTCCGTTTCAATAACCCCAACGTCAAGGATGAATGCGGCTGCGGCGAGAGCTTCACCGTCTGAACGATTGTTCAACGCCGTTGGGGAGCGTTATACTCGTCGACCGGTCGGTTCGATATGCCGACACGCCGGAACGCCGGCTGCATCATTCGATTCGCCGCGCCGCCCTCTCCTCCGCGGAGTCGGGGAGGCGCGGCGTTATCCATCGCTTCTGTATCCAACACATCATCCAACCAACCGGAGACATGCCCTCATGGCCAACCAGCGCACCCTGTCCATCATCAAGCCCGATGCCGTCGCCAAGAACGTGATCGGCGAGATCGAGAGCCGCTTCGAGAAAGCCGGCCTGAAGATCGTGGCGGCCAAGATGCTCCAGCTCTCCGAGGAGAAGGCCGGTGGTTTCTATGCCGAGCACAAGGAACGCCCCTTCTTCAAGGACCTGGTCGGCTTCATGACCTCCGGACCGGTGATCGTGCAGATCCTTGAGGGCGAGGACGCCGTCGCCATCAACCGTGACCTGATGGGTGCCACCAACCCCAAGGAAGCGGCGCCGGGCACCATCCGTGCCGACTTCGCCGAGACCATCGACGCCAACGCCGTGCATGGCTCCGACTCGCCGGAATCCGCCGAGCGTGAGATTGCCTACTTCTTTGCGGCCGACGAGATCTGTCCGCGCGACTGATTACGCCTCTCCCGCGAGGGTGGTCTCGTCACCCTCCTCGCCCTGCCTCAACGACTCGCTGACCGCCATGACTGCCACTGCTGCTCTCCCCCTCACCAATCTGCTCGGCATGTCCCGCCAAGAGATGGAAGCCTTCTTCCTTTCCATCGGCGAAAAGAAGTTTCGGGCCGCCCAGGTGATGAAGTGGATCCACATCGAAGGCTGCGACGACTTCGCGGCCATGACCAACCTCTCCAAGGCGCTGCGCTCGCGCCTGGCCGAGGTCGCGGAGATCCGCGGCCCGGGCGTGGTCTACGAGGGCACCTCCAGCGACGGCACCCGCAAATGGGTGCTCGAGGTGGAGGACGGCAGCTACGTGGAGACGGTGCTGATCCCCGCCGACAACGGCAAGCGACGCACGCTGTGCGTCTCCTCCCAGGTGGGCTGCTCGCTGGACTGCAGCTTCTGTTCGACCGGCAAGCAGGGCTTTCAGCGCAACCTCACCGCCGCCGAGATCATCGGCCAGGTGTGGGTCGCCCAGCGCAGCGTGGGGCCTCGGCGAGATACCGCCAACCGGCCAGTCACCAACGTGGTGATGATGGGCATGGGCGAGCCGCTGCTGAACTACGACAACGTCGTGCCGGCCATGAAGCTGATGCTCGACGACGACGGCTATGGCCTTTCCAAGCGTCGCGTCACGCTCTCCACCTCCGGCGTGGTACCGATGATCGACAGGCTTGGCGACGAGCTCGACGTCAGCCTTGCCATCTCGCTGCATGCCGCCAATGACGAGCTGCGCAACGAACTGGTACCGCTCAACCGCAAGTACAATATCCGCGCCCTGCTCGATGCTTGCCACCGCTACCTGGCCAAGTGCCAGGACACACGGATGGTGACCATCGAGTACACCGTGATCAAGGACGTCAATGACCAGCAGGCGCATGCCGAGCAACTCGCCTCTCTGCTCGAAGAGTTGCCGTGCAAGATCAACCTGATCCCGTTCAATCCCTTCCCGCATTCGGGCTACGAGAAACCGTCACGCAACCAGGTGGTGCGCTTTCAGCAGTGGCTCTATGAACTGGGTTACACGGCCCCCATTCGCACCACCCGTGGTGAGGACATCGATGCCGCATGCGGTCAGCTGGTGGGTCGCGTCAAGGATCGGACCAAGCGTCACGAACGCCATATCCAGTCCATACAGATCGACGCCGACTGAGCGAGGGTCATCTTGACTTCAACCGGGCTCGGCGCTTTGATGGGTGGGCCTTTTTTCACTGCCGGCCGCTAGTCAAATGTCGCCTGCGGCCGCCGGTTTCGTGCCCACCTGGAGAGGATGCCATGACTCGTTGTCCGCGCATGACCGGTCTGAGGCAGCTTCCTGCCACCACCATGCTGCTGGGCTCGCTATGGCTGACCGGATGCGCCACCCAATCCAGCCTACCCGGTGCAGGCAGCGATGACGCCGCCGAGGCCTATACCCGTCTGGGTGTCGCCTACCTGGAGCGTGACAACCTGCCACGCGCCATGAATGCCCTGGATCGCGCGCTGGAGATCGATCCCCGGGACGCCGAGGCCTTGCAGGCCATGGCCATGGTCCATCAGCGCCAGGGTGAGGCGCAGCTCGCGGACGAGACCTTCCAACGCGCCATCAAGGCCGATCCGTCGTTCACGCGAGCACGCAACAACTATGCCGCATTCCTGTATGATCGTGGCCGCCTGAATGAGGCTTGCGAACAGCTCGAGCAGGCGTCTCGCGACACTCAGTACGACAATCGGGCGCAGCTGTTCGCCAACCTCGGCCAGTGCCGACTCCAGACAGGAGATCTCGAGGCGGCCCGCGAGAGCCTGGCTCGGGCCCAGGCGATCGACTCGCGACGTCCGCGCAGCTACCTGCTCATGGCCGAGCTCGAGTATGCCCAGGGCAACCTCGTGCGCGCCGAGCAACAACTCGAGAGCTACATGCGATTGGCCGGCCCGAGGGCCGAGGCGCTGCGCCTGGCCCGCGACATTGCCCGAGATCGCGGCGACCCGGCCACCGCCAGCTTCTATGCCGACCAGCTGGAGTGATCCCGTGCCGGATCCCGACCAACGTTTTTTGACGAAGGATGCTCAGACATGAGCGACACTCACAACGATGATGCTACCGAGACCTCGCCACGCCAGGCCTCGCCCGGCGAGCAGCTGCGTCGCGAGCGCGAAGCCCAGGGCCTGGATCGCGAGGAGGTTGCCGCCGGGCTCAATCTGCGCCCGGCGGTGATCCGAGGGCTCGAGAACGACAGCTACGAAGAAGTCCCCGTCGCCGCCTATCGCCGCGGCTACCTGCGCAGCTACGCCCACCTGCTCGGCATTGACGACCGTCCCGTCCTGGAGGCCTACAAGAGTCGCTTTGGCGGCCAGGAAACTGAACACCGCGTGACCCCGGTCCAGATCAACCGGCCGCCCTCGCGCCTGGGCGCCTGGCTCTTCCGTCTGGTGACGCTTCTGGTGATCGCCGGCCTGATCGGCCTGACGCTGATGTGGTGGCAAAGCCGTGGCGGCAGCCAGCCGCCCAGTCCCGCCGATAGCGGACCGGTCTCGGTAGACAGTCTCGATGGCAGCACCACCATCACCGAGGGCGGCGACAACGGCGACGCTTCCCTGCCACCGCTGCCCGAGGAGGGGAGCGATCTCGGCCTCGTCGAGGACGCCCCCGTCGTGGACCCCCCGAGTGACGTCCCGCCTCAGACACCCGCGAACGATGCTGCCCCGGCTCAACCGCAAACCGTCGAGGACGAGGCCATCGCCGACGTCACCGCCGACAGCGACGCTCCGGCGGCCCCGTCCGCCGAGCCGGACGCCGAGCCGGACGCCGTGGCCGAGGCCGAGCCTCCCGGCGAGACCACGACGGCGAATACGCGGGTACTGGCGTTGACCTTCAACGAACAGTCCTGGACCGAGATCTTCGACGCCAGTAACCAGCGCGTCTTCGTCGGCCTCCAGGAACCCGGCACCTCGGTGCGCGTCGAAGGCGAACCGCCATTCCGACTGACCGTCGGCAACGCCACCGGCGTCGAGTTGGTCTGGGCCGGCGAAACCGTGGACCTCGAGGCCCGCGCCGGGGCCAACAACGTTGCCCGCTTCACCCTGGGAGAATGAGTCCGTCACCATGCACACACAATCCCCCATCGTTCGACGCACGTCACGCCAGATCCATGTCGGCAAGGTGCCGGTCGGGGGCGATGCCCCCATCTCCGTCCAGAGCATGACCAACACCGATACCCTGGACGTGGCGGCTACTGTCGCTCAGATCCGCCAGCTCGAGACGGCAGGCGCCGACATCGTGCGCGTCTCGGTTCCCGACATGGATGCCGCCGAGGCCTTCGGTCGCATCAAGCGCGAGGTCGAGGTCCCGCTGGTCGCCGACATTCACTTCGACTACAAGATTGCCCTGCGCGTCGCCGAACTCGGCGTCGACTGCCTGCGCATCAACCCCGGCAACATCGGCAAGGAAGATCGCGTCCGCGCTGTCGTCTCGGCTGCCCGGGACAACGGCATCCCGATCCGCATCGGCGTCAACGCCGGGTCGCTGGAGAAGGACCTGCAGAAGAAGTATGGCGAGCCCACGCCCGCGGCACTGGTCGAGTCGGCCATGCGCCACATCGATCATCTCGACCGCCTCGACTTCCCCGATTTCAAGGTCAGCGTCAAGGCGTCCGATGTCTTCATGGCGGTGGCCGCCTATCGCGATCTCGCCACGCGCATCGAACAGCCGCTGCATCTTGGCATCACCGAAGCCGGTGGGCTGCGCTCGGGTACCGTCAAGTCGTCGATCGGGCTGGGGATGCTGCTGATGGACGGCATCGGCGACACCATTCGTGTCTCGCTGGCTGCCGACCCGGTCGAGGAGATCAAGGTTGGCTACGACATGCTCAAGAGCCTGCGCCTGCGCAGCAAGGGCATCAACTTCATCGCCTGTCCGAGCTGTTCGCGTCAGAACTTCGACGTCATCGGCACCATGAACGCCCTCGAGGAGCGCCTGGAGGACGTCATGACGCCACTGGATGTCTCGGTCATCGGCTGCGTGGTGAATGGCCCGGGCGAGGCCAAGGAGAGCGATATCGGCCTCACGGGCGGCAGCCCCGCCAACCTCGTCTACATCGACGGAAAGCCGGCGAGCAAGCTGCGCAACGATCATCTGGTGGATGACCTGGAGCGGCTGATCCGTGACAAGGTCCGCGAGAAGCAGCAGGCCGAAGAGGATGTGATCGCCCGCGATGCCTGACTCCCGGCCCCCGGGTGGCATGCGGCGATCAGACAAGGAGCAAGCATTGAGCACGTCCCAAGCGAGTCACAAAGAGCCAAGCAGGAAGAAGATCCAGGCAATCCGCGGCATGAACGACCTGCTGCCGGCGCAATCGGCGCTGTGGCAGTACGTCGAGGGACACGTCCAGACCCTGATGAAGCGCTACGGCTATGCAGAGATCCGCACGCCCATCATCGAGCAGACCGCGCTGTTCAAGCGCTCCATCGGCGAAGTCACCGATATCGTCGAGAAGGAGATGTATACCTTCGAGGATCGCAACGGCGACAGCCTGACGCTGCGCCCCGAGGGGACGGCGAGTTGCGTGCGTGCCGCCATGGAGCATGGTCTGCTGCACAACCAGACCCAGCGGCTGTGGTACCAGGGCCCCATGTTCCGTCACGAGCGCCCCCAGAAGGGCCGCTACCGCCAGTTCCATCAGGTCGGCGTCGAAGCGTTCGGTCTCGAGGGACCGGACATCGACGCCGAGACGATCCTGCTCTCGGCCCGGCTGTGGAAGGCGCTGGGCCTGTATGAGCATGTCACTCTGGAGCTCAACTCCCTGGGCTCTTCCCAGGCCCGGGCTGCCTATCGCGATACCCTGGTGGCCTACTTCGAGCAGCACTACGCCCTGCTCGACGAGGACTCACGCCGGCGCCTGATCAGCAATCCGATGCGTATCCTCGACTCCAAGAATCCCGCCATGGCCGAAATGCTCGACGCTGCGCCGAGGCTGATGGACCACCTGGACGACGCCTCTCACGCGCACTTCGAGCAGCTCTGCGCCATGCTCGATGCCGCCGGCATCGGCTACGTGATCAACCCGCGGCTGGTGCGCGGCCTGGACTACTACGGTCGTACTGTCTTCGAGTGGACGACCACGGCACTGGGCAGCCAGGGAACGGTATGTGCCGGCGGCCGCTACGATGGCCTCGTCGAACAGCTCGGCGGCAAGCCAACGCCGGCGGTGGGCTTCGCCCTGGGCATCGAGCGGCTGGTACTGCTGCTCGAGACGCTGGAACTGGTGCCGGATACCGCCCGCGGTGAGCTCGATGTCTACCTGTTGCCCATGGACGACTCGGCCAACGCTGCTGCCCTGCTTCTGGGCGAACGCCTGCGCGAGGCCCTTCCCGCGCTGCGTGCACAAGTCCACTGCGGGGGAGGAAGCTTCAAGAGCCGCATGAAGAAGGCAGACCGCAGCGGCGCTCGCCTGGCCTTGCTGCTCGGCGAGGACGAGCTCGCAGAGCGCAGTGTGACCTTGAAGTTCCTGCGCGAGGAGCGCGAGCAGCAGCGCCACCGCCAGGCGGAACTCGCCGAGACCCTGACATCTCTCCTGGAAGGCGACCCCGTCGCCTGATAGACACCTGCATCAGAGGAGACCGCCCGTGGCGGAGCTGAAAACCGAGGAAGAACAGCTTGAGGCCATCAAGCGCTGGTGGAAAGAGAACGGTACCTCGCTGATCGCTGGCGTGGTGATTGCCGGCGCGGGCGTGTTCGGCTGGAACGCCTGGCAGGACTATCAGGCGGGCAAGGCCGAGGCCGCCTCCCTGCGCTACCAGCAGCTGCTTGACCTCACCGGACGAGACGACCCGGGTGAACAGGCACGCCAGCGTGCCAGCGAGCTGGTCGGCGAGATCACCGACGAGCACGGCAAGACCCTCTATGCCGACCTGGCGCGACTGCTCGACGCCCGCCAGGCCATCGAAGTGGACGATCGGGCGCGCGCCCGTGACGCTCTCGAGGCGGTCATCGAGGGGAGCGAACGCGACTACATCAAGGGCCTGGCGCGCCTTCGCCTTGCCCGCCTGCAACTTGCCGAGGGCAGTGCCGAAACGGCCCTGGCCACGCTCGAAGGCGTTCCCGAGGCCCTGGCGGCCCAGCGTGCCGAGGTCCGGGGCGATGCCCAGCACGCCCTGGGCCGCGACGAGCGTGCGCGCGACGCCTGGCGCGACGCCCTTGCGCTCGCCGACGAACGTGACCAGCCCCTGTACGGCGTCCAGCTCAAGCTGGACGATCTTGGCGCCGAGGAGGCCACCCTATGAGACCGACCCTGCTGATTGCCGCCACTACCGCGCTGGCCCTGCTGGCCGGCTGTGCCAGCAAGGCCGAGCCCGAGTACGCTCCCCGCGACCTGCAGTCCCTGAATGCCACGACCGACACGCAGACCCTGTGGCGCGAGCGTGTCGGCAAGGGGCTTGGCAGCGCCGGCTATCCGGTGGCCCCCGCCCGGGACGGTGACACCCTGTACGCCGCCGACAGCCGTGGCCTGGTGGAGGCCCTGGAGGCCGACAGCGGCGAGACACGCTGGAAGATCGAGCTCGACACGCCGGTCTCCAGCGCTCTGACGGCTGTCGCCGACAGCCTCTTCCTGGCCACGCGCAACGGCGAGGTGCTCTCGCTCGACCAGGCTGACGGGGAGGTCCAGTGGCGCACTCGGGTCACCAGTGAAGTGCTGGCGGCGCCCCAGGCCAACCAGCAGTTGCTGATCGTCCAGACCGTCGACGGCAACGTTATCGCCCTGGATCGTCTCAGCGGTGACGAGCGCTGGGTCTACAGTGGCCCGCGCCCCTCGCTTACCCTGCGTGGCACCGGCACGCCCACGACAATCGATCCTGTCACCTTTGCCGGCTTCGCCAATGGTCGCCTGGTGACGCTGGACAATCGCAGCGGTCAGCCGCTCTGGGAACGCCGCATCGCCATCCCCCAGGGACGCAGCGAGATCGACCGGCTGGTCGATCTGGCCGGACAGCCGGTCCTGACCCAGGATGGCCGACTGTTCGTGACCAGCTACAACGGTCGCCTGGCGGCCCTGGATGCACGATCCGGCGAG
>Ga0207414_1000137_pt1 | contig 36807 bp, 27 predicted proteins | sample PonA231FremontCA_2_FD_187269 | JGI IMG/M metagenome (GOLD analysis project Ga0207414, IMG submission 187269) | Marine sediment microbial community from Fremont, CA, USA - Pond A23 Sediment 1 (SPAdes) | ecosystem: Environmental > Aquatic > Marine > Unclassified | place: USA: Fremont, California...
CTTTTTCAACTGCAGATATGGTTTCTTTTACAAAATTATCATTTTTGTTAAGACTGTGAGGAGCATTTATCATAGAAGCAGTTAATTCTCTTAATGGTCAAACTTCATAATCTCCCCCATGAAAAAATCCAACATTAATTGTCGGATAACCAATTAATATCTAACTTTTTTTCTCTATTTTTTCTTGTAATTCTTTTCTAACAATATTGCAAAACTCAGATGCAGCATAAATTGAATTCTCTTTAATAAAAGGTTTAAATGGATAATAATCCATATTAAAACCAGGTATTGTATCAATATGTCCATTAAACATCAATTCAATTTCATCATATTTACCTTCAATTTTAAAAATTACTTGATGTAGCCAAAGAATATGATGAATAGATCCATAATTTTATAGTTATCACTTTGTATTTAGGAATGCGTCGAAATGAAAGTCTAGGATTAAGTTGGAATGACATTGATTTTGAAAATATGATTATTAACATTAGACACTTATTCACATGTTATCCCATCAATACAGCAAAATTCTATTAATAAATTAGAAAAGGTAGAAGAAGTTTTTAACTAAATAAAGATAAAAGTTCGGGGAAAGTTCGGGGGTTTACATAAAATGCAAAAAACGCCACTTCTCTCGAAGTGACGTTATTACTGTCATATTAATGGCGGAGGGACGGGGACTCGAACCCCGACACCTTTCGGCTTCACCGGATTTCAAGTCCGGCTCCTTAGCCAATTCGGACATCCCTCCGTTTTTTGCGTCCGATATAAATTTTACTATATATAACTCTAGATGTCAAGCTTTAACTATGATTTTTTAGTTATTTTTTTATCTTACTGGACAAACTCCAGTATCACAAGCTTCATCTTCAATTTCTCTTTCTATTCTCTCAGATTCATATTTAGATACTAAAGTAGGGTTAAATCTATTCATTTCTTCAACACGTTTATTATATTCCTCTTCACTAATTTCCTCATAAGGCATTAAATCATAAAAACTATCAGTATGAGAAATAAAGGTAATGCCTACTACTGTATCCCAATTATTCCATAACCATTCTTCAACATCATCCCACTCATCATCACGAACATGAACAGTTATAGATGCATTATGATCTACATAATTTTCCATGAACATTTTATAAGTCTCCAACTGTTCAATTGCAGATACATCACCTTTTGTTTTACCTTCAGGTGCTTTTACAGGAAATTCAATCACTAATGTTTCTGGGTCTTCTGGATCATGACCTACTTCTGGATGAATCGGATAATCGAGCTCTTCACATACTCTTGCCAATGGATCAGAAGCAGAGATTCTAACTCTTCTAATATAATAAGAACTGTGAGAATAATGAAGACCACTTGAAACTGTAGGCATCTGAGTTTGAGTACCTTCAGGTTTTATGGTAGTTACTAATTTAGGTTCAGAATCTCCTATTTCATTTGCAATTTCTTCAGCAGCATTATGAGCTACTTCTCTTAATTCTTTTAATAACTGTGCTTCTTCTTCTTTAGTTAAACTAAGAGCATTTTTCATATCCTGCCAGCCAGTAAGAGAAGTACCAATTAATCTGTCTCTTTTATTTATATGATCCCATTCAGGAAGTTCAAACTCAATTAATGACATTCTATACCCTGCTCTGGCTGATAATTTTTGAGCTTGAAATAAACCTTCTGTATCTAGATTATTATCATCATCAACAAAAGAAAATACATTTACAGAAGTTAAATTACAAACCCCTTTTGAATCTAAAAGAACTTCACCACAGGGGTTAACTCCCTTAAAGTTCTCTCTTCTTCGTTTTGCTTCTTCAGTATTAATAAATCCTGGTTCTCCACTAAATCGCATCTGCTTAACATGCCATTCTAATTGTTCTTTAACAGGTTTATCTTCATAGAAAATACTGTTATTACTCATTTGTCTGTGTGATATTTCAGGGTTTATCTGCCATTCTCCATCTTTTTGAATATATAGGTCATTTTTAGCTTTAGCAATTTCCTGATCATCTTCACTAAATAGACAAATCTGAGAAGAACGTCTTACTCCACCTGAGACAACATTTTCAGCAATAATATTAGCAATATCCATGGCATCTATAGGTTTTAGCTTTACTCTATTGGTACTATCTTTTTCTCTATCAGGTTTTTCTTTTAATAATTTATCAATTTTAGTAAACATTCTTTTTAAACTTTGGTGACCGGAAGCTGTTCCACCGAATGTTTTTATTTTTTCACCTTTAGGTCTTACTGAATCATAATTGAAAATTATTTTACTTATATCACGATAATCATGTTCTACTAAAAATTTAAAATAGTATTCAACAGATTGTACCCAACCCTCTTTACTATCACCTACATTCATAGTTACTACATTATCTTCAAAATCAAAGTTAGTATATTCTCTTCTTTCTTCTTTAGGTACAGGCTCATAATATTTATGAATTATCTCAACATCTTTTCTTATTTTTGGAAGTTTTTCTACATCACGAGGAAGTACACGAAATCCTACCCCACTTCCAATCATTAATAGATAAAAGATATCTTCATATGCTTTAAATTCATCAATTACAGTAAAACTACAATTATAATTAGACATCCCATATTTTTTACTTGATTCTGTAGAAGCAGTCCAGAGTGTTCTCCCTGCTAAAAAGTTTCTTAAATTATATACATTATCATATAAAAGTTCAGCTTCTTTTCTAGTAGTAGGGGCAAGAGAGGCATTATATTCTACTGCTCTTTTTACTGTCTCCCACCAGTATTCTCTTCTTTGCTCTTCCTCTAACCAGCGAGAATATGTACGATAATATATAAATTCACCTAATTCTGTAGGAAAAGGATTAGGTTGATGTTTATATTTACTTAAAAAATCATTGGTTAATAATTTCTTTTCTTCTTCTTCCTTTTTTCTTTTAGGTCTTGATTGATTTCTTTTGCTTCTATATAAAATATAAGCTTTTGCTGTTGCGACATAAGCAGATTTCATTAACTTTTCCTCTACTAAATCCTGTATTTCTTCAACTTTGGGTACTTCAGCTTTTTTATAAAAATTTTCAACCAGACTTTTTTCAACCTCTTTTGTCACTTCTTTGGCATTTTTTCTTGTGGCTTCTTCTCCTGATTCAACCATTGCTCTATAAATCGCATCTTCTATTTTTTGACGACTATACTCTACTTCTCTCTCATCACGTTTTATTACTGTCCAATTCTTTTGAACTTTATTCAAAATAAAACCCCCTCGCATTTATTCAAAAATAAATCTTACCCACTCTTTTGTGGGTGTATTTTCTTTTTCTATAACTGAACCGGTTTTTCCTTCCTTTAAAGTTGATTTTCTATTATAATTTTTTTATTTTTTAAGTGATTCCCTATATAACAGGGAATTTAAAATTTATTTTTAGATAATAGTAAAAACTAACTAAATGAATATTATTAATTATTTTTTAAATTATATTCTTTTATTTTATTACTCAAATGTCTTCTGCTGATTTTAAGCTTTTTAGCAGTTTGAGTTATATTATTATCATTTTTTTCTAATGACTTTTTTATAAATTTCGCTTCAAATTTTTTTCTTGCTTTTTTAAGAGAATAATTACCGTTTTTTAAATTTAATTCTTGAGTAAAATTTCTTTCATTTTTCTTAACTTCAACTGGTAAAAATTTTTTATCTATCTTACCATCTGTTGAAAGAACTACTAATCTCTCAATAATGTTTTTTAGTTCTCTTATATTACCGGGATAATCATAGTCAATTAATAAATTTTCAAGTCCCTCTCCAAGGTCTCTGATCTTAGTATTAGTTTCCCTGGAAAATTTTTTGAAAAAATAACTTATAAAATCTTTTAAATCCTCTTTTCGTTTTCTAAGTGGCAATATTTCAAATGATATTGTATTAATTCTATAAAACAAATCTTCTCTAAATTTATTATTTTTAACCATTTTCTTTATATTCCTCTTAGATGCACTAATTAAACGAAAATCAATAGGTATTCTTTTATTACTTCCTACAGGAGAAATTTCTCTTTCTTCAAGTACTCTAAGTAATTTGACCTGTAATTCTAATGGAATCTCACCTATTTCATCTAAAAATAAAGTCCCACCATCAGCTTCTTCAATTTTTCCTTTTCTATTTTCTATTGCTCCTGTAAAAGCTCCTTTTACATGACCAAAGAGTTCAGATTCCAAAATATTTTCGGAAAAAGAAGCACAATTTACAGTAACAAAGGGAGTTTTCTCTCGCAAACTCTGTTGGTGAATAAATTTTGCCATAACTTCTTTTCCTACTCCTGATTCTCCTGTTATTAAAATATTGGCTTTACTTGCCGCTGCTCTGCGGGCAATATCTATGACTTCCTCCATCTTTTCATTTTTAGATTTTAACAGATAATCATTATCTTTGATTTGAGTTTTTAATGCTTTATTGCTTTTTAATAATTTATTCATCTTCTCTGCTTTTTCTATTTCTAAAAGAAGAGAAGCTGGATCCGAACTCTTTATAAAATATCCGAATGCTCCAGATTTCATTGCCTTTACAGCACTATCAATACTACCATAACCTGTAACCATAATCACTTCTAAAGTATCACCGAATTTATCTTTTATTTTTTTCAAAACTTCAATACCATTTGTTTCTGGTAATATTAAATCAAGTAAAACTAAATTATATCTTTTGTTTTTTAAGATACCAATTGCTTCTTCTGCTTCAGAAGCTGTATTAACAAAATAACCGTTTTCAGTAAGCAAAGTTTTATATACTTCTCTGTACTTTTTCTCATCATCTATCACAAGAATATTAGTTTTTTGAGATTCCATTTGCTTTCCTCCTCACCTCAACCTCAAGAGTTATTTCAAAAATAGTACCTTTCCCCTTCTCACTTTCAACATTAATTTCTCCATTCATTTTTTCTACTTCAGTATAAACTATATATAAACCAAGTCCGGTACCTTCTCCTGGTGATTTTGTTGTAAAAAATGGATTGAAAATATTCTCTAAGTTTTTATCTTTTATTCCTTTACCATTATCTTTAACAATAATATTAAATTTATCATTTTTTATGCCATAATCTATATTAATTTTACCATCTTTTTGAATTGCATCTACAGCATTAGATATTAAATTAAAGAGAATATATTCAAGTCTATCTTTATTAATATATATTTCTATATCTCTATCTCCATTAATGATCCAATTTATATTATCCATCAAATTTTTATGTAAAGAAAAAATTCTTTTTACATAATTATTAATATTTATCCACTCTTTCTGGTCATTACCACTATGAGAAGTGTTTAATAAATCATCAATTATTCTGCTTATTTTTTCAATCGATTTTTCAATTTCTTTAAAATGTTTTTCCATGTCCTCACTTTTATTATCTATTTTATTTTTTAATAAATAATTATATGTTCTAATTAATCCCAGAGGATTTCTAATTTCATGAGCCATTCCTGCAGCTAATTGGCCAATAGCGGCCATCTTATTAGCATGAAATAACTTTTTTTCATTAAGTAATTCTTTGGTAATATCTCTAAAAACAACTAATATTTTTCTGTTTTTATCCTCACTATTTTTAGTATCTATTTGAATTGGAAGTATCCCCATTTTAAAGACTTTATTTTTAAAATTAATCTCTTTTACTCTTCTTTTTCCATCTAAAAATGATTGTTCTATTTTTTTATCTTTACAATATTTAAGCAAAAGTTTTTCATTATCATTAAGTAAATTATTAGAACATTTTCTAGCAATTAAATCTTCTTTCTTTACTCCCGAAAAATCACAAAATGATTTATTTACATTATCAATAATATAATTTTTATCCAATAAAATCATTAGGTCTTCTACACCATCAAAAATAGTCTGTAGTTTGTTTTTGCTATCCTTTAACTCTTTTGTTCTTTTTTCTATTCTTTTATTTAAAATATAATTCCAAACAAAAAACAATGTAATAATGACAATTAATATTGAAATACTAATAAAAACTATAGAAAGATACCTATTTATTCCCTTTTCCATTATAGAGCCAGATAACCCAAACCATTTTTGTTGTATACCCTCTAATATTCCTTTTCTTCTTAAAGAAAAAATACTTTTGTTTAAAATTGAGACCAGTTTTTCCTCACCTTTAGGAACAGCAAATCTTATATACTTTTCATATAAAGGGGGATTTATAATTTTTAATTCATTATTTAAATTTTTAGTAGAACTAAAATAAGTAACTACAGGTTCATCACCAACAACAGCTTCTACCTTATTATTAACAAGTAATTCTATTGCTTCTTCTATGTTATTTACAAGAAAATAATTAGCTTTTTGACCAATTTTATCTTTTACATAATCTACAGCATAATCTGATTTTTGCATAGCTACTTTTTTACCATCAAGATCATTAATTGTATTTATGGATTGATTAGAGTTTTTTACCAAAATTACTGACCTTAATAAATAAACAGGATCACTAAAAAGATAATCTTCAGCTCTTTTTTCACTATAAAACATATCACATATATCTGTTTTTCCTTCTTCTAATTGTTTTAAAGCTTCTTCCCAAACAAGAGGTTTGAAATCTATCTCAACCCCTAATTCAACTGAAAGACTATTCATATAATCTATTACTCCACCCTTATACTGTTTATCTTCTGGATCCATAAATCTCATAGGAGGTGAATTTCTATCAGAACTATAGATTAATTTTTTATTATTTGCTAAATAATTTTTTTCACTTTTGGTCAATCCCTGCCTATATTGTAAGTATTCTACTAAATTAATTTTATATTTATTTTGTATAAATATATTTGTAATTATAAAAACGATTATTAACAATATAATAAAAGTCCAAATATATCTTTTTTTCAAAATATAGCCACCTCCTCTAATAATATTACCATATTATTAATTTTTTATAAAATAAAAATAGCCTGACAGTATTAACTGTCAGACTAGAAAGTATCTAAAAACTCTTTGATTTTGAGGAGTTCTAACTCGCCATTTTTCTTTCTTCTTCATCTTTTTCATCACTAAAGTATTTTTTAGTTTCATTAAAAACAACCGGACTTAGTGCCAATAAGGCTATTAAATTAGGTATAATCATTAATCCATTCATAGCATCTGCCATAGCCCATACAATTTTTAAATTTCCAACTGCTCCTACAAAAACCATAATAACCCAGAGATATCTATAAGGTTTAATTGCTTTTGAACCTAAAAAATATTCAACAGATTTTTCACCATAATAACTCCAGGTTAAAATTGTAGAAAAAGCAAAAAAGATTAAACCAAAAGCTACAATTAATCCTCCGGGGCCAGGTAAACCTTTATTAAAAGCAATTGTTGTAAGTTCAGCTCCGGTTTCACCAACACTCCAGGCTCCACTCATAATTATTACTAAAGCAGTAAGAGTACAAACAACTATTGTATCTAAAAATCCACCTAGCATACCAACTATTCCCTGGCGTACAGGTTTTTTGGTAGTAGTAGCTGCATGAGCAATAGCCGCACTCCCAAGTCCTGCTTCATTTGAAAACACCCCACGGGAAACACCAAATCTAACTGCCTGAGCTATTGCAGCTCCAGTAAATCCACCAACAGCAGCATGACCATTAAAAGCACTTTTGAATATTAAAGAAAAAGCACCACCTAATTGCCCAAAATTAACTAATATAATCCAAATTGAACCTAAAACATAGATGATTGCCATTGCTGGAACTAATTTTTCTGTAACTTCAGCAATTCTTTCTATTCCACCAATTACAACAATATAAGTTAAAATCATTAATATTAATCCAGTAAGCCAATAAGGCATATTTATTGCCTGTTCAGCTGCTCTAGCAACTGAATTGGATTGTACTGTATTCCCAATTCCAAAAGCAGCAAATGAGGCAAAAAGGGCAAATGCTCCTCCTAACCAATTCCAATTTTCTCCCATTCCATTTTTAATATAATACATTGGACCACCAGCAAATTTACCAGTATCCTTTTTTTCACGATACTTAACAGCCAAAACTGCTTCACTATATTTGGTAGCCATTCCAAATAAAGCTGTAACCCACATCCAGAAAACAGCTCCTGGTCCTCCCATAAATATAGCTGTTCCTACTCCTGCAATATTTCCTGTTCCTACTGTTGCAGCTAGGGAAGTCATTAATGCCTGAAATGGAGTTATATCTCCATCACCTTCCTGTTTGTTTTTATCTCTTCCTTCAAAAAGCATTTTAAATGCATATCCAATTTTTCGGATAGTTATACCTTTTAAACCCAAAGTAAGAAAAACACCAGTACCCACAAGTAAAATCAACATATAGGGACCCCAGACAAAATTACTAATGCTTTTACTAATATTAATTAATAAATCCATTTATGAACCTCCCAATTTTATTTTAAATATGAAATATAATAAAATTTATCTTCAATTTTATATAAATGCAGATACTATTCCATTTCAGAAAAGAATTTTATTATAAATTTAAATCCTTTTCTTTATTGTCTGAAAACATTTACATTTCAGTAATTACAGACAATTTGAACTTTTTTTCACAATCTAAATTAAAAAAACCGCCCGCAGAGGACGGCTAATTTCAATGATATTTTATTGAACTCAAGAATTTTATTTCTCAGGGTGTGTTATTTTTTTCATACCCATATATGGTTGTAATACTTCCGGAACATTAATAGTACCATCTTCATTTTGATAATTTTCCATAATAGCTGCAACTGTTCTTCCGATTGCCAGTCCAGATCCATTAAGAGTATGGACATAACGAGCACTTGCATCTTCATCCGGCCTATATCTGATTCCAGCTCTTCTGGCCTGAAAGTCCTCAAAGTTGCTACAGGATGAAATTTCACGATAAGTATCATACGCTGGAATCCAGACTTCCAGATCATATGTTTTGGCTGATGCAAAAGTAAGATCTCCTGTACATAAAGTTACCACTCGATAAGGAAGACCTAATTTTTGTAATACCTCTTCAGCATCTGCTGTGATCTTTTCTAATTCATCATAAGAATTTTCTGGCTCAACAAATTTAACCATTTCCACTTTATTAAATTGATGTTGGCGAATAATACCTCTAGTATCTCTACCATGAGAACCGGCTTCAGCTCGAAAACAGGCACTATAAGCAGTATGATAGATAGGTAATTCAGCTACCTGTAAAATCTCATCTCTATACATATTGGTAACTGGAACTTCAGCTGTAGGAATTAAATAGTAATCTCTATCCTCAATTTTGAACATATCTTTCTCAAATTTTGGAAGCTGGCCTGTCCCGGTCATGCTATCTGAATTAGCCATAAATGGTGGAAATACCTCTGTATATCCATGTTCTTGAGTATGGAGATCGATCATAAAAGTAACCAAACTTCTTTCCAGTCTGGCCGCAGCCCCTTTTAAAAAAGTAAATCGCGAACCTGCAACTTTTGTTCCTCTCTCAAAATCTAAAATATCCAGCTCTTCTCCTAATTCCCAGTGAGGTTTGAATTCAAAATCAAACTCTCTTGGTTCACCCCATTTACGAACTTCCTTATTATCATCTTCATCTAATCCAACTGGAACATCTGGATGAGGAACATTAGGAATAGAAAGTAAGATTTTATCTAATTTTTCTTCAACAACATCCAATCTTTCCTCATATTCACTTATCTGATCTGATACTTCTCTCATTTCCTCAATTATTTGACTGGCATCTTCCCCTGCTCTTTTTAATTCACCGATTTTATCAGATGCCACATTTCTCTTATGCCTTAACTGTTCTGTTTCATAAAGTAAGTCTCTTCTTTCTTCCTCTAATTTTTCAAATTCATCCAGGTCTAATTCCATATTTTGATTTTCCAGTGCTTCCTGAACTTCCTCAATATTTTCTCGAACATATTTTCTGTCTAACATAATATTACCTCCTTTATTTTTTGAAAAAATTAAAAAAACCTCACCACTGTCAATTAAGACAGGGGCGAGGTTTGAGTTCATTTCCCACGGTACCACCCTGATGGTTAAGTTTTTTAACCACTGGGTAAGCTATAACGGGCTTCTACCGAAAAAAACTACTTTTCTAAAAAGCTATTTTAGAAGTTCACTTTTTCACTCTCAGGTGGATTCAATTCTTCTTCTGAGCTAATTTACAGTAATCATTAGCTTTCTAGGTCAAAAAAAGAATTTACTAGTCCTGTTCATCGTTTTATCCTTTTAAATTTTCTATAATTATAATACATTATCTAATAAAATGCAAATAATTTTACTGAGATATTATGTTTAAAATGGACCTAATTGAATAAAATGAGCTATAGTCACTAAGATTCCTCCTGCTACCATCCAAATACCTAAAAGAGGTAAAAACCATTTAGCCCATTTACCCCAGGCCACTCCAGCCAATCCAAGACCGGCCATAAAATAACCAGAAGTTGGTGACCAGATATTTGTAAACCCATCTCCCAATTGATAGGCAAGAACTGCTGTCTGTCTTGTTACACCTACTAAATCAGATAAAGGAGCCATAATAGGCATAGTTAGCGCAGCCTGTCCACTACCAGAAGGAACAATTATATTTAGGGCACACTGGAATAAGTACATACCTAGAGCTGAAAAATAGGACGGTAGTCCTTCAATTGCTACTGATACTGAATGTAAAATCGTATCAATTATGTGACCTTCATTTAATACTACTAAAATACCACGGGCAACTCCAACAATTAAAGCAGCCATGGTTAAATTCTTAGCTCCTTTAACAAAGGCATCAGCTGTACCACCCAGGCCTAATCTACCAACAATACCGGCTGCTATTCCCATTCCAAGAAAAAGAGCAGATATTTCAGTAATAAACCAGCCATATTGAGTTACTCCCCAAATAAGCAGACCAAAAACAATTACAACTACTGCTAAAACACTTTTATGATGTGTTCCCATTTCCTCAAATTTTTCTAAATCAACATGGTCTTCTTTATTTAGATCATCTTCATAAACTGGACTTAATTCAGGATTTTCTTTTATTTTACTGGCATATCTATAAACATAGGCTATTGCTATTCCAGTAATAACCACCCAGACTCCTACTCTAAAGGCCATACCTGAAAACAATGGTAATTCTGCTACTCCCTGAGCTATACCAACTGTAAATGGATTCATAAATGCACCTGCAAAACCGGCTCCTGCTCCTACCAGAACCATGGCTGCTCCAGTAATTGAATCAAAACCAAGCGCTATTGCCAGAGGCACAATAGCCGGTAGAAAAGCGAGTGTTTCTTCAGCCATCCCAAGAGTTGAACCACCTAAAGCAAAAACTCCCATTACTGCCGGTATAATTATTTTTTCTCTTCCTTCTAAAACTCTCGTTAATTTTGCAATCCCAGCATCAACTGCCCCGGTTTCAGCAATTACACCAAAAGCTCCCCCAACAATAAATATGAAAAACACAATATAAGCTACTTCATTTAAACCTTTAGGTACAGATTTTAAAATTCCAAAAACACCAACAGCATTTCTTTCTACCACTTCATAAGAACCTGGTTCTATAACAGTCCTTCCCCCTTTTTCCACTCTATCATAAACTCCAGGGGTTACAATATAGGTAGAAATAGCTGCAATTATAATAATTGCAAATAATAATACCAGTACATGAGGAATCTTGATCCCAATACCTGCTTTTTTCTTCTCTTTATTCTCCATTAATAATTCCTCCTCTTTTTATTAAATGTTTATTTTAACTCACAAAAATTAATAGCTATTAAACTATAAATCAAAAATCCCTGATAAGCCTCTTTATAATCAATATATTCTACTTCAGAATGGGCACAGGAAATATCCCCAGGGCCAAATACAACTGTATCGATATTAGCAAAATTGCTGATCAAAGAAGCATCTGTCCAGCCAGGAAAAGACACAACATCTGCTTTTTTACCCTTTATTTTTTCAGTAACTTTTTCTAGTTTGCTAACAAGCGGATGATCTAATGCTATCTCCATTGGCATATGATCCATAGTAGCCATATTACTGGGAATTCTATCAATCCTTGCCTTAAAATCTTTATCTTCATTTTTTAATTGATCAATAATCTTTTCAAAATCTAAAAAAACCTGATCAAGTGTTTCTAAGGGAGTCCATCTCCTATCAATCTGAATTTTACATTCACCGGCTACACTACTTGGTTGAGTTCCACCTTCTATCACCCCAAAGTTAAGGGTTGGTGGACCAATCAAATCATGTTTTCTTTCAGCAAACTGTGGTAATAACACCTCCTCTACTTTATTTATGAATTTTGCTGCTTTGGAAATAGCATTTATCCCCTCACTTGCTGTTCCACCATGAGCTGTCTTTCCCTCAATTGTAACTTCCAGCCATTCAAGCCCTCTATGACCGGCAGCTATATCCAACTTTGAAGGTTCACCAACTATTGCTGCATCGGCTTTTGGACCATTTTTAACCAGATATTCTGTTCCAAAACTTTTATATTCTTCTTCTATTACTCCCACAAAAATCAAGTCGCCTTTTAATTTAATATTAGCTCTTTTTATTACAACTAACGCCAAAATCATACAGGCTAAAGGTCCTTTCATATCAACAGAACCTCTGCCATATATTTTTCCATTTTTAATTTCTCCACTAAAAGGTTCAATATCCATATTATAAGCTGGAACAGTATCCATATGACCTGTTAACATCAATGATTTACCCTCATTAGTCCCTTTGATTTTAGCAACTACATTTGGTCGATCATCTTTTACCTTTACTAATTTAGATTCAATCCCTTCATTATGAAAAAAATCATGAATAAATTCTGCTACATCTTTCTCATAATTTTTGGAATCTGGAGTGCTGGGAATTTTCACCAAATCACTAATAAGATTATTCAATTCTTTTTGTGAAATTTTTTCTTTCAATAATTTCACTAAGTTCAATATCTCACCTCCCTATTGTGATATTTTATTCATTGAATCATTTCCTAATCACCTTACCAGAATTGGTACCTGTTAAATTCCCCTCATTTACTACCAACTTACCATTCACTATTACATATTCTATACCAGCTGGTGCTTTAACTGGATCATCAAAGGTAGCTTTATCAAGTATCTGGTCATAATCAAAAATGGTAATATCTGCATCAAAATCTTTTTTGATTCTACCTTTATTAGTTAAATTTAACCTTTCAGCTGGCATTCTAGTGATTTTCTCGATAGCATTAATCAGTTCAAGTTCATTTTCTTCTCTCACATATTTTCCTAAAACTCTGGGAAATGTTCCAGCAGCTCGCGGATGACCCTGACCTTCATTTAATATTCCATCACTTGCTATCATTACTACAGGGTGTTTCATAGCTTTTAATACTTCCCTTTCCTCCATTACAAAAGCTACTACTAAATCATCTGGTTCATTTTTTCTAATATCTTCAAAAATCTCTTTATTACATCTCTGCCCTTTATATTTTCCTTCAGTTACTTTTATGGCACTATAATCTACTCCCCATTTTTCAAAACATCCTTCATCAAAAACAGCACTACCAACAAAAGTACTAAAAGCATCATAGGGGTAAACATCTGCCATAATATCTACTCCACCTTTCCTGGCTGCATCAATCATTTCTAAAGCTGTATCCATCTGACCAAAAGCTGAACAGCTCCCAATATGAGAAATTTGAAATTTAACTCCACTTTCTCTGGCAATAATAATCATTTCGGCAATTGCTTCTAAAGAACGATCAGCATCAAATCGATAATGGGCGGCTGCAAAACGCTCAGGATATTCTGCTACAACTTTACATAATTCAATCATCTCCATAATTGTTGCTCCTGGAGTATATTCAAGACCAAATGATAGTCCCAATGCTCCCGCATCAAGACCTTTTTTTAAAAGATTTTTCATCTCTTTAACTTCTTTTTGACTGGCTTTCCCATACCTATCATTACAACCTACTTTTTCTCTTAATGAACCATGACCAATCATTCCTCCATAATTAAGAGGAGGATTTTCTTTTTCAAGTATTTCAAGATAATTACCTATCTCAGCATCCCCCAGACCACAATTACCACCAATAGCAGTAGTAACACCCATTTGAACCATATTATTAAAGATTTCAAATTTGATCTTTCCTTCTTTTATATTATCTTCATGCATATGGATATCAATAAAACCTGGTACTATAAATTTAGAATTTATATCTATAATTTTATTTCCCTCTAACTTATCTTCAGTAATTTCTTTTATTTTTCCATTTTTAATTCCTATATTTGCCTTATATATTCCATCCAGTGGATCAATTATTTTCCCATTAATTAAAACTAAATCATACATTTTATTCATTCCTTTCTAAAAAATCTAAAACTGATTTTATCATAATTTCTATTCCATCAGTCATAATATCTTCATCAAAAGTAAAATGAGTATTATGGTGAGCAGCTGTTATTCCCTTTTCTTCATTTCTTCCTCCCAAAAGAAAAAATGTTCCAGGTACTTCTTTAAGAAAATAGGCAAAATCTTCTCCTCCCATTGTTGGCTCTTTAACATCGATTACATTTTCAGATTTCATAACTTTAATAGCATTTTCTTTCACTAAATCAGTAATATCTTTATCATTAACTAATGGTGGATACATGTGACGATAATCAATTTCATAATCAGCATCAGATGCTAGGCATATATTTTTAACCTTTTTACGAATTTCATCCTCCAATTGCTTTCTAACTTCAGGATTTAAAGCCCTTATTGTTCCTTCTAAATTAACCTCATCAGCAATAACATTTCGAACATAACCACCTTCAATTTTACCAATTGTTACTACTGCTGAATCAATAGGATCAATTTTTCTACTTACTATTGATTGTAGAGAATTTAAAACTTCAGCAGCAGTAGTAATAGCATCTACTCCCTGATGAGGACTTGCTCCATGGGAACTATCCCCCTTGATTTTAATATCAATTTCATCAATAGATGCAAATAATGGACCTTTTTTTACTCCAACTTTACCGGCATCCATTTCCAGCCAGATATGCAATCCCAAAATAGCATCAACTTTAGGTGCATCCATAACACCATCTTCAATCATCGGCTCAGCTCCACCAGGGCCTTCTTCAGCTGGTTGAAATATCAATTTAACATTACCCCTTAGTTTATCTTTGATCTCTGCTAAAACCATTGCCACTCCAAGTAATATAGCTGTATGTCCATCATGACCACAGGCATGCATTTTTCCCTTTTCTACTGATGCAAAATCTAAATCAGTTTTCTCTTCCATTGGAAGAGCATCCATATCTGCCCTTAAAGCTATAGTAGGACCATCATTATTACCTTCTATTATCCCCACTACTCCTGTTTTGCCGATTTCAGTTTTCACTTCAAAACCTAACTCATTTAATATATTTGCAACTTTTTTAGAAGTTCTTGCTAAATCAAAACCAACTTCTGGATGCTTATGTAGATCTCTTCTTATTTTAATTACCTCTTCTTCATATTTCTTTACTAATTTTTTAATATTATCCATAAAATTACCTCCAATTTATAATTTCTTTTTCAACTAAAGATGATGCTGTCAGATAAAGCATTGGTCCATAAAATAAATTAAAATTTATAATATCCCCCAGTGAAAGATCTTCTTCCACATCTTCTACATCAACTATAAGATGGTCACTACTTGCTCCTAATATTTCTATTCCTTCTTTTAAAGGTATAAGTTGATCAGGGTAAACAAAATCAGCCTTACCTATTCCCAAAATTGCCCTTTTTCTCTTTCCATGATCTTCAAAACTGGGTTTATGACCAAAAGCATCTACAAAAGGTTGCCCAAAAGGTTTTGAAGGTTTATCTTTTAATTCAATTATTTCTGCTTTTAATATAAATGTATCTTTTTTAATACCTTTAATATTATAGTCCCATAATGATTCTATATCTCTTCCTAATAAAATTGATTCACCAATTCTTAAATTATTTATTTTTTTAGGCATTTTATCATCTAAAAGTAGTGGTAAACTTGTAGTTGAACCTCCTGAAACTATATTCAATTTTTGATTAAATTGTTTCTCTATTTTTTTAGCCAAATCTGAAAGTTTACCAAGATTTTTTTCATCAGGTTTAATTCCCCCATAACAACTTAAATTTGTTCCAATACCTTCTAAACTAATATTCGATAATTTATTTACCTCTTTAATTTTTTCTATTACTTTTTCTGCTGGATAAACTCCCTCTCTTAAATCTCCTAATTCAAGCATATATACTATTTTATGCATTTTACTTTGTATTTTAGCTTCTTCATTAAGTAATTTAATAATTTCAATTTCTGAGTTAAGACTTATATCAGCATATTTAATTACTTCCTTTATCTCTCCAGGGCCAGGAATCCTAAGCAACATTAACGGTAAATTTTTCACAAATGATCTTAATTTTTTGAATCTCTTTATTCTTGAATCAGCTAAATAATCTGCTCCTCCAGCAATTAATGCTTCAACTACTTCTGGAATATTATTGGCTCCCTTACTAACAACTGCTAATTTTATATTATTTTTTTTGCATAATTTTTTTATTATTTCTGTATTGTTTTTTATTTTTCCAGGATAGACTTCTAATTTTGGATACATCTTATATAGCCTCCTTTGCTACTTAATTCGAGGAAAAACAACAATTTCCTCTATTAATATATTAAAAATATGAATCTTTATTAAAAATAAAAATGTCCCTCTATTAAAGGGACATCTTCATTAAATAATATTTTTCTTTAAATTATTTATAAACACGAGGTACTCTTTTACTTATAGAACATGTTATTTCATAATTGATAGTTCCTATTAAATCTGCCAATTCTGTTGCAGTAATTTCATCATCTCCCTGTTCTCCAATTAAAACTACTTCATCTCCTATTTCTACATCAGAAACATCTGTTACATCAACCATGAACTGATCCATACAGACTCTTCCTCTAATCGGTGCTCTCTGACCATTAATTAAAACCTCACCTTTATTAGAGAGTAATCTAAAATATCCATCAGCATATCCTAAAGGCAATGTAGCGATTTTTCTTTTTTCCTCTGTTATAAAAGTTGCTCCATAACTTATTCCAGTTCCAGGTGGAACTTCTTTTAAGTATACTATTTTCGTTTTCCAGCTTAATACTGGTTTTAAGGGGAATTTCTGTACTTCATGAGAAGGTCTCATCCCATAAAGCATAATTCCCGGTCTAACCATATCTAACTGCATTTTAGGGAGATCAATTATTGTTGCACTATTGGCTGCCTGTTTTATCGGAATTTCAATTTCTTTTTCTTCAAGTTCATTAATTATACTTTGGAACTCATCCCACTGCTTATAAGTATATTCTTTATCTTTTTCATCTGCTTTTGCATGATGGGTTATAATTCCTTCTATTTCGATATTTTCATATTCTTTAACCTCTTTGATAAATTCTACTGCATCCTCTGGAAAAACTCCTATTCTTCCCATTCCTGTATCTATTTTAACATGAATTTTCACTTTCTTATTTTTCTTTTTGGCATATTTAGCCAATCCATTAACAGTTTTTTTCTTACAAACTGTAGGTATCAAATCATAATCTACTATTAAAGGATACTGATTTTCTAAAATTTCACCAAAGATTTGAATAGGAATCTCAAAACCTGCTTTTCGTAATTCTATCCCTTCTTCTGGAATGGCAACTGCAAGTCTGTCTGCTCCAGAATTCAAGGCTTTTCTGGCAACAGGAATTGATCCATGTCCATAAGCATCAGCTTTTACTACAGCCATAATAGATGTTTCCTGTGAAACATGTTCTTTGATCATCCTAATATTATGGCTGAAATTATCAAGATCAATTTCAGCCCAGACAGGTCGAGTAATATCGGCTTTCATTTTATTCAATCTCTCCTCTATCTTTTTTAACAATAAAGGTAGCCACATCATCACCATGGGTTCCGCGACCAAATCCAGCATCCATACCAGCATCTTTAGCTATATCATCTGTAACCTGAGTACCACCGGCAATTAACATTACATCATCTCTAATACCTTTTTCAACACATAAATCATGTAATTTCTGCATATTTTTACGGTGAATATCATTATGAGAAATAATTGTACTGATCAAAATCACATCAGCATTAACTTCAACAGCAGCATCTACAACCTTTTTAATTGGTATTGAAGTTCCAAGATAAGTTACATCAAAACCAAATTTCTCAATTCCACCATGTTTAATATCTATAATTTCTCTCATTCCAACTGAATGTTCATCTTCACCTACTGTAGCAGCAACAACATTCATTGGTTTATCATCAACATAACCACGAAGTTCATCATAAGGAAGTGGTTCTTCTTTTTCAGGAATTTCTAGATTTTCAATATCAATTGAAAAATCAACCTGACCTTTCATTTCAATTAAGGTACCTTCAGAAGGGTGCATAACTTCCCGATGGATAACTTCTACCTTTTTGAGACCCATTTTTTCACCTATTTTTTGTGCTGCAACTTCAGCAATATCCTGACTGGTTGGTAAAAATAAGGTAGTATTGACCCAGCCATCACCAAGCCATTCGACTTCAGGCTTTAACTTATTCCCTTTTCTAAAGTCTTTATTTTCTTTTAATCTTTCTTCTACATTATCTTCTTTATCTAATTCGTCTATAAAATCTATTTTATCTGGATTATGAAGAGTACAGCCACCAATTAAATCACAGGGTTTATCAATATCTTCTGGAAGATTATTATAACCAAAATGCTCACAAACTGGAGCAAGGTAATCATCTTCACGAGGTACAATACTATTAGCTGCTACCCCTCCATCCATCTTACGGACAATTCCATCACCATTTCTTTCCGGATAATGACCAGAATCAACAAAATAGCCTTCAGAAACAGCTTTGAAATAACCACCTTCATCTTTTATTTCTTCTAAAAATAGAACAGCTCTTTCTTTTAATTCACGTGCATCATCTCTTAAGACACCTTCATCTTTTAATTCTAATAATTCTTTTAAACCATCCATACCTGCAAAGGCCTGTTTGGCAGTATCAACTGCCTGGACATTATAATAATGCCATGGTACATTTCTACCTTCATCAGGAGTGATTGTACTCTGTAGATCAGCAGAAGTAAGTTCTGAAATAAGGAGGTTTAAAGTATGAGTAACTGTAGCCTCTCTAACTGAAGATTCCATATACTTTGTATTTTGTTGAGCTCTAAAACGGAAACCTTCAAATAAATCACGTAATGCAACTGCATATGGCATATTTATTCTTAAATCTGGAGCCGGTGGAGCTGCAGGTGGTACAGTTGAAAGAGCAATCTTATCTTTTGGCATACCAGCTTTCATTGAAAACATGGAGTTTATAGCATGCTGAACAAAAAGTTCTGGCATAACATTCCAGGCTTTTCTGGCAGTAGCATTAGCATTATGAGCTCCATCAATTTGTAACATATCAACACTGGCCATTAATTTTTTGGCTACTGCAGCATCTACAAATGAACGATACATGTTTACATCACGATAAAGAACATTATATTGTGGATCCTGGTGAGCTCCATTTACTCCTTCTTCTGCAAATAAAACTGCTATCTCAGGACCGGCTACTCCACTTACATAAGAATGGAAATTAATAGGACGTCCCACTTCATCTTCTACTAAATCAAGAGCTTTTCTGGTTACTCTAATTTGTTTACGAGTTATTGGAATTCCTCCAACACCCTGAGGAGTTCCTTCTATTAAGCCATCCATATGACTCTGACCAGCTGTTCTAATAACCATAATATGGTCAGCACCATGCCAGGCAGCCATTCTCATTCTCCTTATATCATCTTCAAAACGACCAGAAGCAATTTCAGTAGTAATTACAGGTTCAGGTTGAGGATCTATATCATCAAAACTACTGGCAGCAGGTAATGGTACACTATTTTCCAGATCTTCACTCATTTCTTTATAAGTAAAATCACCTAATTTTTTATCTTCAACCTTATTTCTCCAGGTCCAGCCTTTTCTTCTTGGCCTATAATCTTCTATATCTTCTAGCAATTCTTCTATATCTAGCTTTTCATCTGGTTTTAAACCCATTATTTTTCACCTCCATTAAAAAGTTCTTTTAAATCTTTTTTAGAAAATTCTCCATCAACAATAGCTAAACCTGCTTCTTTTACTTCCATTTCTTCTTTTTCAGCTAATTTTAGAAGCACATGACCTGCTCCCTTACCTAAAAGATCAGATTCAGCCACTTTTTTTACTATTGCTTTTGCATCCAAACTATTAAATCCCATCCTCAATAAAACTGATCTTTCTATTGATTGGGAAGTATGAGTTTCAGCTGTATCAATTAATGGATCAACAATTTCCTCTGCTAAATTCCAAAATCTTTCTTTTAATTCTTTATCAGATAAATCTTGAAGATGTTTTCGCCTTTCTTCAAAATTATCATCTCTATCAATAGGCATTAAAATCACTCCTTAACTTTTATTTTTGACTTTCATATCTTCTAAATATTTTTCAACTTTTTCGTTTTTCACACTATTTAGCAACAATTTTTGGGCAGCTTCTGGATATTTTTGGCTCATAAGACCCATAGATGCCATAATATAATCTTTATCTATTAAAGCTACTGCATCTTTGGTTGGTAAAAGAATTCTTTTATCTTTTCCTCTAACTTTTTTCAAAATTTCTTTTCCATCTGTTAATCTTGTTAAAGCTCCTCCAGTTCCTATAACCCATTTTACTGCCGTAAGGTCTTTACCTTCGGCAACTGTCATCCTTCCGGAAGGCCCAAAATAATCTTTCATTTTACCAGCATGTCTTCTCACAGCAGTAACAGCTGCTTTTTTAGCTAAAATTTGAATATATTCTTCTTCCTTTTTATCCCTGGGTAATGGAGCCAAATCTTCTCTTTTTTCAACTTTTTTACCCTGTTCAGCTAATTCTTTTTTCAACATTTCATAAACTTGAGGAGCATTTAAAAATACACCTAAATCTCCTTCAACAGTTCTTTTGGCTTCTGGTTCAGGACTTAAAAGTATTTCTTTTATAGCCCCAGAATCAGTAGTAACTGAATGGACATCAGTTGTCGCCCCTCCTACATCAAGAGTTACTAAATTACCTATTTTTTCTTTTAGTAATTTAGCCCCCTGCATAACAGCTCCTGGAGTAGGCATCATATCAATTGAAAGCATAGATTCAATTTTTTTCATTCCAGGTGCTCTTACAATATGACGAGCAAAAACATTGTGAATTAATTTTCTTGTTTCTTCTATATTTAGAGTATCAATCTCAGGATAAACATTATCAGCAATTAAAATTTCTTTTCCAGCTTCTTCAAACATTTCTTTTACTTCATCCTGTAAAACTTTATTTCCAGCATAGATTACTGGAACATCCAGATCAAGTTCACAAAGTTTACGAGCATTATGAAGTATAACTTCTTCTTCGCCATAATTAACTCCACCAGCCAGCAAAATAATATTGGGTTGAATATCAAGCAGCTCTTCTATTCTTCTTTCACGAAGTTTACCAGCTGTAACCTGCCTAATAACAGCCCCTGCTCCAAGAGCGGCCTCTTCAGCAGCTTTAACAGTCATATCTTTTACAAGTCCATGAACCGTCATCTTCAAGCCACCTGCTGCACTACTTGTAGCCATAAATTCATCCCAATCGAGTTCATCAATAGCTAAATTTTCTTTTAAGTTATCAATAGCCCCTTCGAGACCAATCATGACATCTCCATCTAAAACAGAAGTTGGTGCAAGACCCTGGCCAACAAATTCAGGTTGATCTGTATTTATCCCACTAAAGGCATTAACTAAAGTAGTTGTACTCCCAATTTCAGCAATTAGTAAATCTACTTTCATTTTTATTCCCCATTTACTTCCACATCAAATTCCTTTTTCATAATTTCTTTTACTTCTGAAGTTGTTTTATTAACTTCAGCAGCAAGGAATTCGAGTTCAGTTTGATTTATCTTTTCTACTTCTGTCTTTTTAACTATATTTTTCAAATAAGATAATTTAATATTTTCTAGATCTAAGTCGCGAGCTTTAATCTGTTTAGGATGATCTGGGATTATCACAGATTCACCAGCCTTTTCCTGATCAGGATCTCCATTTTTTACCTCAATTCCATTTTCACGAGCAAAATTTAATTGAGCATATGGATGTTTTCCTGCACCAGTATATTCAGTTTCCTGAACAACTATAATTTCATCTTCATCCATTTCTTGCGCAAGAGCAAAAGCTGCTGCTAAAGAAGTGTTGCCAGCTGGACCTCTTTCAACACCTTCAACTTGAGCAAGAGCTTCAGTTAAATAGAAAACCTCACCCTGTTTAACAGTCACATAACGATCCATATATCTTAAAGCACGAGCAGCATTATAAGGTACATCTGCTCTATCAGGCCAGGTAGCAAATGGAATCCCAAAACCGGTATGACCGGTAGTAAATGATTTGCGATTAAAATCATGATCACTTGCCATATGAAGACCACTCAAATCTACACTGGCAGCTACAATTTCTGTTTCATCTGCTCCAGCCTTTTCAAGTCCACGAGCTGTACCTGTTAAGTTACCACCACCAGCATTAGTAACAATAACAGCATCTGGATTTCTTCCTTCTCTTTCTTTCATTTGCTGAGATAGTTCATAACCTAAAGTTTCAACTCCAGCAATACCAAAAGGGGTATATAAGGAAGCATTAAAATAACCAGTATCTTCAAGAACACGTAAAAATGTATAAAAAAGTTCAGGTCCAACAGTAAGCTGTAAAACTTCAGAACCATAAGCTTCACATTTTCTACCTTTTTCTAAAATTTCTGGCTGTCCTTTTTCTCTACTATCATATACTTCCTGAACAATAATGCTATCCAGGCCTCTCATCACTGCCTGTGATGCTACAGCAGCTCCATAATTTCCACTTGTAGCTGCTACTACTCCATCATAACCATTTTCCTGGGCATGATAAACAGAGACAGAAGCTCTTCTTGCTTTATAACTGCCAGAAGGATTAGAAGCTTCATCTTTAACAAAAATTCTAGCTCCTTTTCCTTCAGGTGCAAGTTTACGAGCTAATTTAGTTATATTTTTCATCTCCAATAATGGAGTATTACCAACACCAGTTTCATTTTGAATCTTTCTAATCTGAGAAAGTTTATAACCCACTTCTGACATCATTCTTTCATAATCAAAAGCAACTTTTCCCTGAGAAAAACGATCATAATCTATACCAACTGCTTTTTTCATTATTTCATTATTTCTAGCCATTACTGATTCATAATCATTTGCAGGCATATTTTAAACCTCCTTATCTCTAATTATATTTCGAATTTGGGGTCCAACTTTTTGTAATTCTTTGATTGGTTTGCCAAATTTATGATCATAGGAAGGATCTGAATCTTTTAAAGTTCCTTTATGTCTTCTCCCAGTAAAAGTTTCAATTTCTGCTTCTTCTCCAACTTCAGCATCTTCTACTAAAAAACCTTTAACTCTAAGTTCAAGTGGTACCTTTTTTGTATCTTCAGGAACCTGAGGAGCTCTTTCATCTGCTTCCAGGATAATTTTATGAATTTCAACCCATTTACCAGCCGCTACCTTTTCCATAAATATTTACCCCCTTTAAATTAATAATCAACTTTTATTAACTAGATTTATTAAAAATTAACTATTCCATCATTTTCTTAGGTAAAAAATAAGGAACACGTAAATCTTTCATTGTTACCAGACCGGATTCAGCTTCCATTACTGGTGGAATCATGTTGGCAGTAATTGCTTTAGTCCCTTTTCCTCCAGGAATCTCTGGCTTAATGCTTAAGTTTATATCTGGATCTCCAACAATATTTATATAATCACCTGTATCTACATCTTCTTTTTCTGGATGGATTTGCTGAGGATGTTCTAGGACAATAACTTCTTCTCCATCTTTCATACCATAGGCAATATGTTTACATCCTGCTACCATTCCAGGTTCTACAGTCACATGATCAGTTTCACGATGTGTTTCAGAAATAATAGCTTCTCTAGTTTCTTTAATTTCATCTAAATCAATTTCAAGACTATCAGCAATCATTTTCACAGATTCTTGAAAACCAATATGTCCTACAATTGTACCTTCTTTTATACCTTTTTCAAATTCTTCTGGAGTAGTACCTACTCCCTGAGTTTCCATTACTGTCGGACCAAATGGTGAAAGATCATTTATTCTTGAAGCTTTAATTTTTTCAACATCCTGACAGACTCCAGTCATCGCTAGAATTAAAGTATCTAATACAAACCCTGGATTAATACCTGTTCCCAAAACACTAACATTATTTTCTTTTGCCAATTTATTTATTTTTTCTGCTAATTCTGGGTTTTGAGCCTGTGGATAGGCCATTTCTTCTGCAATAGTAACAACATTTAAACCAGCCTCAACTGCTTTTTTGATCATTGGAAATACTGTTTCTGTAAATGAACTTGTTGCAATCACAACTATATCTGCTATATCTTTAGAATAATCAAATTCTTCAACAACATCTACACCTAAATTACCTTCTTCAATTATTTCTCCTAAATCCTTACCGATCTTTTCAGGATCCTTATCAATTGCTCCAACCAATTCCATATCTTTTTTAGAATTAACCAATTTAGCAACTCCTGAACCCATAGCTCCTAAGCCCCAGGAAACAACCTTAATATTACTCATTATTTTTCCCCCTTAAATGTAATTATAATAATAAATTTTAAATTTTTTATTTTTCACTCAAGTAAAAATGCTATAAAAACTTTACTTCATTTTATTAAATTATGCATAAATCATTCCTACTCTTAAATAAAATAATATTTAATAATTATTTATTCTATTAAATATTATTTTTCTTAAAGCTTAATAAATAAGTTTTATGCAAAATAATTAGAATCATAACCGCAAAGAATATTTGCAAAACATTGATTTCTTTTATTATTTTAGTTCATATTTATCAATTCTATATTGTAAGCTCTGTCTTTTTATACCTAATTTTTCTGCTGCTTTTGTTATATTCCAATTTGTTTCATCTAAAGTATTAATAATTATTTCTTTTTCATATTTATCTATCATATCAGGTAGTTTTCCTTCATCTTGGATTTTTTTCTGATTAGAATCTTTTTTCTCTTCTTCTATATCAATTAAAAATGATTCAACATGTTCTTTTTTAATATAATTATCATTACCTAAAATATTAATAGCTCCTTCAATTACATGTTCTAATTGTCTTACATTACCTGGCCATTCATATTTTTTAAATAAATTTATTACTTCTTTACTTAATCCTTTAACTCTAGTAGCAAACTTTCTATTGAATTTTTTGATAAAATAATTTGAAAGCAATTCAATATCTTCTTTTCTTTCTGATAATGAAGGTAAATATAATAAAACTACAGCCAGACGATAATAAAGATCTTCTCTTAAATCACCACTTCTTATTGCTTTAATAGGTGGTGTGTTAGTAGTAGCAATAATTCTTACATCAACCTTAATCTCCTCATCTCCACCCACAGGTCGTACTTTATTTGTCTGCAAAACTCGTAAAAGTTTGGCCTGTAAAGTTGGGGACATGGAATTAATTTCATCTAATAACAAAGTACCTCCATTAGCCTGTTCAAATAAGCCATTTCTGTTAACTGCTCCAGTAAACCCACCTTTTCTAGTACCAAATAAAATACCTTCTAGTAAATTTTCTGGTAAAGCTGCACAATTTTGGGCAATAAAAGGTTTTTCCCTTCTCCTACTTGCATTATGAATACTCTGGGCAAACAATTCTTTTCCAGTTCCTGTGTCTCCAACAATTAAAATAGAAGAATCTGTTTTGGCAGCCTGATTAGCATATTGAATTACTTTTTTTAGTTTTGGATCTTCACCTTTTATATCTGAAAAAGTATATAAAGAATCTTCATCATCTTCAAAATCATCATTATTATATAATTTATCCTGTAATATATTTATTTTATTGTATAAATTTTTAATTTCAGTAATATCTTTGGCTACCTCTAAGGCCCATATTTTACCGTTTTCAAACTTTATCGGAATTGTACTATTAATTGTAATTATTTTTTCCCCATATTTATTTAGATATTCCTGTTGTTTATTTTCAATTTTTTCTCCACTATGCAAAGTTCTTAAAAGAGTACTATTTTCTTCATCTAATGATGGAAAAACATCTAATAATGGTTTTCCGATAACTGATTCTTTGTCCATATCTTCAAGTTCTGCCATTTTATTATTATAAATAACTGTTTCTCCTTTTTCATTAACAACATGAATTCCTTCATTTATATTATTTAAAATAACAGCAAGATGCTTTCCGCGATTATTATCTATATTTAATTCCAAGTTTACACCTCCAAACATAAATTTTATTTTAAATTTATTTCCTGGGAAATAATATTATAAAACATTTTTAAATACTCTCAACCAATTTTTATTAATTATCTTTTCTATTTCTTCTTCCGAAAAATCTGCATTTTTCAATCCTTTAATTAAATTTTGTAATTTAGATATATTTTCTAAACTTTCCGGGGTTTCAGTTATTCCATCATAATCAGTCCCCAAACCAACAAAATCAATCCCTACTAAGTTTTTAATATAATTTATATGTTCTATTATATCATCAATTTTTACCTTTTTATTATCTTTTATGAATTCAGGGCAAAAATTTATACCAACCAAACCTCCAGATTGAGCAATAGCCTTAATTTGTTTATCATCCAAATTTCTTTTGTGATTACAGATGTTTTTTACATTAGAATGAGAGGCAACTACAGGATTACTACTATATTCTATTACATCCCAAAAACTGGAAGGTGTAAGATGAGATAAATCTATTACCATCCCCAAATTATCCATTTCTTTAATAAATTTTTTCCCAAATTTAGTTACTCCGCCATTTGCTTCAATTTCATTTAAGCCATCAGCTATATAATTTCTATAATTCCAGGTAAGGGTTATCATTCTTACCCCCAATTCATAAAAAACTCTCAAAGTACTTAAATTAGATATTCCATCTGCTCCTTCTATTGCCAGAATAGCAGCTATTTTATTAGAGCTAATAACATCCTCAATTTCTTTATAATCTTTAGCTAATTCTACCTCTTCAGTATTTTTTAAAAGATAATTAAATTTATCTATAATTTTTATAGTCTTTTTTAAAGCTTTATCTCCTCTAATTGAAGGACAGGCAGCAAAAACTTCTAACATTACATTAGCTTTCTTCATTTTTGGCAAATCAACTTGAAATTTAGTATTACTTGTGAAATTATAATTATCATCACGTAAATAATTTAATAATATATCGCTATGACCATCAACTATAAAATTTTCCATTTAGCTACTCTCCTCCTAGAAAATCATAATTTTTAACATCATCATTATTATAACATAATTTAAGATAATATTATAATAGCAAAATAAAAAGATGGAAGGTATTATCCTTCCATCTTAATTATTTACTTAAATATATCTCATATGTTTTTATTGTTTTTATTTCCAGGAATCAAGAACTTCTGAAAGTGGAGTATATTCCATATCAAATGCATCTGCAACAGCTTTATAAGTAATATTGCCCTCATATACATTAAGACCCTTAGCTAAAGCATCATCTTCTAATAATGCTTTTTTGTATCCTTTATTAGCCAGGTCAAGTGCATAAGGAAGAGTAGAGTTTGTTAGAGCAAAAGTAGATGTTCTTGCTACTGCTCCTGGCATATTAGCTACAGAGTAGTGAACAACTCCGTGTTTGGTAAATACAGGATCATCATGAGTAGTAGGATAAGTTGTTTCTACACATCCACCCTGATCAATAGCTACATCAGTAATAACTGATCCTTCTTTCATTTCTTTTATCATATCTTCAGTTACAAGATGAGGAGCTTTAGCACCAGGAATTAATACAGCCCCAACAACAAGATCAGCATCTTTTATCTCTTCCATGATATTATATTTATTAGACATTACAGTTTTTACTTCACCACGGAAAATATCATCTAGTTCTCTCATTCTTTGAGGATCAATATCCATGATAGTTACATCTGCTCCAAGTCCAACAGCCATCTTAGTTGCATTCAAACCAACAATTCCACCACCAATTACAACTACTTTGCCAGGATTAACTCCAGGAACTCCACCTAAGAGAGTACCACTACCTCCCTGTGGTTTTTCTAAAAATCTTGCTCCTTCTTGTGTTGCCAATCTTCCTGCTACTTCACTCATTGGTGTTAAAAGTGGAAGTGAACCATCATCTAATTGAATTGTTTCATAAGCAATAGAAACAACACCTTTTTCTTTAAGAGCTTCTGTCAATTCTTTTTCAGCTGCAAGATGAAGATAAGTATAAAGAATTTGCCCTTCTTTAAATAAATCGTATTCTTCAGGAAGAGGTTCTTTAACCTTCATTATCATATCGGCTTTAGCAAAAACTTCTTTTGCTGTATCAATCATTTCAGCTCCAGCTTCAATATATTGTTCATCTGAAATCCCACTGCCAACTCCACCATTCTTTTCAATAATCACATCATGACCTGCATTTGTTAATGCTTCAACCCCGGATGGAACAATAGCAATTCTGTTTTCATTATTCTTAATTTCTTTTGGTACACCAATAATCATTAAAATTTCCTCCTTTTAAAATAAATTTATAAATTTTTGTTATATTTTTACCTAATATACCTATTCTTTGATTAGTTATTAATTCCTCCTTCACTTTTATATTTTTTTCACAATATCTAATTTTATTAAAATATAAAATTGTCAAAATTAATTATAATTTTTTTAATAAAGTTTTCAATTATATTAACTTGCATATTTTATGCCATATTAATATATATATTAATATTTGGTTTAAAGAGGTGAATTCCATTTTTTTATCTACTAAATGCAAAAATTTTTGAATATTTTATGCAAAATATATTTGCATTTGTTAAATTAGTTGCATAGATACAACTTTATGCTTATAATTAAAAATAAAATGAGAAAAAAATTTAGGGGTTGATCGAAAAAAATGACACAAATAACAAAAAAATATTTCTTTATTATTATTACTACTGTTATTGCATCTCAAATTAGTGTAGGTATCTATCAAACTGCTTTTAAAATTTCAGGAGGAGTAATAGCTTTTTTCCTGCTTCTTTACCTATTTGATAACATTGATATTGTTTTTGTTGGCTTACAGGTTGGTATAAGTGTTTTTATTTTAAGATTTTTAGTTTTCTATTTTAATAATGGCCATCTTCTAACTTCTTTTATTAATTGTATACCCAGTGCATTTTTTTATATTATATATGCTATAATTTTTTACTATTTTTTAAACAAAGATCTTTTAGATAATAAATTTAAAGGTTTTAATTTAATATTTTTTGCTGATGCTTTTTCTAATATGAGTGAAATATCCTTTAGATATATTTTAAATCTTATTGATTTAGAGTGGAAAATTATTTTTATAGTATTTTTAGCTGCTTTTCTAAGAACTATAGTGATCTGGCTTATTTTACTTTCAATTAAGTATTATAAAATATTATTAATAAGAAAAGAAAAATTAAATAGATATCGAAATTTAGTTATTTTATCTTCTGAATTAATGTCAGAACTTTACTGGATGGAAAAAAATAAAAATAGTATGGAAAATGTAATGTCTATTGCTTATAATTTACATCAAAATATAAAAAATCAAAATAATAAAAATGAATGGGCTACAACTTCATTAAATATTGCAAAAGAAATCCATGAAATAAAAAAGAATAATATTCTCATATTAGATGAGTTAAAAAATATAACTGAACATAATATTAATAGTGATAACATTCATTTTAATGAAATAATAGAAATTTTGAAATTTCGCTTTAACAATAAATTGGAAAAGAAAAATATTATACTTGAATTTAATTGTAATATAGAAAATAATTTTATTGTAAGAAAAGATTACTATATTTTATGTGTTTTCCGAAATTACATAAACAATGCAATAGAAGCTATTGAAAATAATAAAAAAGGAGAAATTAAATTTATTTGTTCAGAAAAAAACAATAATTATATCTTCAAGATAATTGATAATGGAAGTGGAATAAAAAAAGAAAATGTTGATTTAATTTTTTCTGCAGGATTTTCAACAAAAATAGATTATGATACCGGTGATGTAAATCGTGGTTTAGGTCTTAGTATAACTCAGGAAATAGTTAATGATATTTATAATGGTAAAATTATAGTAAACACAGAATATAAAAAGGGCACTACTTTTAAAATAAAAGTTCCAAAAAGAAGACTGGAGGTAAATAAATGAAGTTTTTTATTGTAGAAGATGATTTTAATATTGTAACTCTTTTAAAAAAAATAATTAATGATAGAAATCTTGGTACTGTTATCTCACACTCACTAAATAGTGAAAAAGCTAAAGAAGATATATTGATATTAAAACCAGATATTGTTTTAATAGATTTACTGATGCCTAAAAAAGATGGTATTACTCTTATGAAAGAAATTAAAGAAGAAGATCAAAATATAAATTTTATTATGATTTCTCAGGTACAAGAAAAAGATATGATATCAAAAGCTTATCAAAATGGAGTAGAATATTATATTTCCAAACCAATAAATGCTATTGAAGTTGAAAATGTGATCAAAAAAGAAATTAAGCAAATAGAAGAAAACAAAGTTATTAATCAAATTAATGATTTAGTTGACAATACAAATTTAAATGTAAATTTAAATAATAAAAAAGATCATGAACAAAAAATAAAAAAAATATTAAATGAAATAGGTATTTTAGGTGAAAGTGGAAGTAAAGATATAATTAATATATGTTCCTATCTTATCTCAAGTGACAACGAAATTGATGATTATACTATAAAAGATATTTGCAGTAAGTTTAATGATAGTTATAAAGCTGTTGAACAAAGAATAAGACGCGCTGCTTTAAAAGGTTTAAGAAATTTAGCCCATTTAGGAGTAGAGGATTATATGAATAAAACCTTTCAAAAATATTCTAATAGCCTCTATGATTTTAAGGAAATCAGAAATGAAATGGATTATATTCGAGAAAAAAACAATAAAAGAGGAAAAGTTAATTTTAAAAAGTTTATTGATAATATTCTCTTTTATAGTTGTAGTTAAATAGTTAGATAATTAACAAAAAAAATGTAACAAATAGATACAATTTAATATATTTTGTTATCCTCCCTTTATAATTAATTTACAATATTTGAGTTAGTGATTATTATTTATAATTTTTTGAATACTTTTTATACTAAATCTTTTATTACTAATCTAAAATTTTAAATATATTTAAGGGAGGATATAAAAATTTATGAGTAATTTAGTAGGAAATTTTTCAAAAGATTCTCTGAAAAAATGGTTGTTTTTAACTTTTTTAGTTGTTGCATTATCATTTTTATTAAGTAGTGTTGGCTTTGCCCAAAATAACACTTCAGATCATTATGGTATCTATTCTATAATCCCTCCAGCATTAGCCTTAATTTTAGCTTTTGCTACCAGACAGGTTGTTCCTTCACTTTTTTTAGGTATAGTTGCTGGCGGTATTATTTCAGGAAATTATGATATTGTAGGCCATTACCTTATACCATCTTTAGGTTCACCAGATTATTCTAAAATATTATTAGTATATCTCTGGTTTTTAGGAGGATTAATAGGGCTTTGGACCAGAACCGGTGGTGCACAAAAATTTGCCCTTTGGGCCAGTAAAAAAATGGTAAGAGGAAGAAAAACAGCCAAATTATTTGCCTGGATTATGGGAGTTGTTTTTCATCAGGGAGGAACTATAAGTACAATTTTAGCCGGTAGTACAGTAAGACCGGTTTGTGACGAAGCAGGAGTATCTCATGAAGAATTATCTTACATTGTAGACTCTACAGCTTCTCCAATAGCCACTTTGGTTCCTTTTAATGCCTGGCCAATTTATATTGCTGGATTGGTAGCTGGAACAATTCCTTTAATCCCTGATCAACAGGCCGGAGTAAACTTCTTTTTTAAAGCAATTCCATTCAATTTTTATGCTTTTATAGCAATTCTATTTACTTTTTTACTATCAATTGAAAAACTGCCTTTTATTGGTGAAAAAATGAGAAAGGCTATAAAAAGAGTTAAAGAAACTGGAAAAGTTAATCGAGATGGAGCAAGACCTCTATCTTCTGATGAACTTACAGAAACTGAAATTCCTGATGGTTATAATAGTAGTATTTTAGATTTTCTTATTCCACTTGGAACCCTCTTAGGAATTGGAGTTATTCCTAAATTTATAGTCGGAAAATTATATATACCTCAAGCCTTTATGTTTGCTGTAATCTCAGCAATTCTGGTAGCTTTATTTAAAGGTATGAGTTTAGAAAATGTAATTGATGCTTTTGTTGATGGATGTAAAGGAGTAACAATAGGTGCTATTATTCTTGGTTTAGCAGTAACTCTAGGAAATGTTTCAGAAGGTCTAGGTACAGCTGCTTTTATAATTAGTGCCACTGAATCTATCATAATTCCAGTTCTTTTACCTGCAATCTTTATGTTGATTTGTATGGTAACTGCATTTGCAGTAGGTAGTTCCTGGGGAACTTATGCTGTTATTTTCCCAATAGCAATGCCCTTAGCCTATTCAATAAATCCAGATCCTACATTTATTATAATCTGCTTTGCAGCCGTAACTGGAGGTTCAATTTATGGAGACCAGGTCTCTCCAATTTCAGACACTACCGTCATGTCCTCAGTTGCAACCGGTACTGATTTAATGGATCATGTTTACACTCAAATACCCCAGGCCAGTGTAGCAGCAGGTATTGCCATGATTCTTTATACTATCACAACAGCAATTTTATGTTAATTAAATCATTTGCATAATATTAAAATAATAATAAAGCAAAAAAACCTCCTGAAAATTAATTCAGGAGGTTTTTTCATACTTTTTTATGTTTTTAATCTAATTTTTTTTCAATTTCTGCTTCTTCCCTAAGTTGACTAACAAAATCATCCCAGGCTTTTTGTCTCTGCTGATTAGAAAGATTCTCTTTAATATTACTTTTTACTTCTTCAAAATTAGCTACTCCAGCTTCTTTTTTATCTGTTACTTTGATTATATGATATCCATAATCTGTTTCCACAGCCTCACTGGATACTTCTCCAACTTCTAACTCAAAAGCTTTTTCTTCAAAGGCAGGTACCATTTCTCCTTTACTAAAAAATCCTAGTTTACCTCCATCTTTAGCAGTTGGTCCTTGAGAATACTCTTCAGCAAGATCAGCAAAATTTTGACCATTATCTATTTTATTCATAACTTCATCTACTTTTTCTTCATCTTTTAATAATATATGACTTGCATTTACCTGTTCTCCATATTCATATTGGTTTTTATTATTATTATAATATTCTCTAGCTTCTTCATCGGAAATGTTTACTTCATTAGTAACTTCCTGCATTAATTTATTTATTAGTAGATTTTCTTTGTTATTTTCTAAAAACATACCTTTATATTCTTCAAGAGAACTAATTCCCTGTTCATTTAAAGAAGATATTAATTGTTCATCAGTTAAATTATTGTTTTGTTTTATTGAAGTTAATTGTTGGTTAAACATTTCATCTTTTTCTTCTTCACTTAATTCTATATTTCTCTTATCAGCTTCCATTTTCAAGAGTTCCATGGTTATCATTCCATCAAGTTTTGTTTTTCTATATTCATTTAAAAGATCCTGACCGGCTTCAGTTTGTAATAATAGCTGAGTAAATTGTTGATTACTTTGATATAAACTCATAATTAATTGTTGCATATTAGCATACTGATCAAGTTCACTAATAGTTATTTTTTCTCCATTAACTATAGCTGCTAAATCTGCTTCACTTTCATTTGATGATGTTTCTTCGGTTGCCATAATTGGGGTTGTAAATAAAAGTGCTACTATTGCTGCAAATATAATCGTTTTTTTTAACATAAATAAATCCACTCTCCTTAAATTATTTTAGTAAATAAAAAAATGGCTCCCCGAGCAGGACTCGAACCTGCGACAAAGTGGTTAACAGCCACTCGCTCTGCCAGCTGAGCTATCGGGGAACACAATTATAACTTAAAATTTTATAAACTGACTATATATTATTATAGCATAATTTTGAACTTTGTCAAGAAAAAAATGACAAATAATACCTCCACCTTAATTAGATGGAGGTATTATTTTTAAGCAATTATTTCACTAAAAATATCTAAATTTTTGTTTAGTACCTCTCCTTTTAATAAATCTTTTAATGCATTTTTATAATCATTTACTTCAATATCAGGAATTAATTTTTTTCTGGCTATTTCACCCAAAATTACTACATTTTGCATTCTTGCATCTTCAAGATCTTCTTTAAATACCCTTATATTTTCAATATCTTTGTTTTTCGATTTTTCTTTTATATCACTATTTTTAACTTCTTTTCCTTCTCCTAACCTTACATCAAGAGGCTGCCATGAAGTATCATAATAAACTAACTTTCCCGATCTTTTTAGATAAGTTTCCAGACCCCTTAAAGCCTCATTTCTCTCTAAAGCAATAACGATATCTGCCTTTCCTTTTTGAATTAAAGATGAATATATTCTTTTACCAATTCTTAAATGAGATTGTACTGTACCTCCTCTTTGAGCAAGACCATGTGTATCAACTCCTCTAACATGAAGGCCAGCATAATCAGCAGCTCTAATTAAAGTTTCACTTAATAATCCAATACCCTGACCACCAACACCAATCATATATATATTCATTTTTTCCATTATTTATTACCTCCTTTAGACTTGTCCATTTTTATAGCTGAGACAGGACAGGTCTGAAAACAGGAACCATCTCCTATACAAAGATCATCATGAACCCAAATTGTCCCATCTTCATTTTTTTGAAAAGAAGGACAGGCAAATTCACTTACACATTCATGAATATTTTTACATTCATCCTGATCTATTATTGCCTTATTATCTTTATATGTTCCTGATCTTCTTGCTTCTCTTGTGAATTTTAACATACAGGGATGAGAAGCAATTACTACACTGAATCCTTCATCATTTAAGGCTTCTTTCATTTTTTCTTTAAGTTTAGCCTGGGCATAAGTATCAACTTTATAGATGTTTTTAACACCCAATCCCTTTAATGTTTCCATAATTTCTATTTTATTACCTTCATTATTAAAGTTTTGTCCACTACCTGGATGATTTTGATGGCCGGTCATTGCTGTAGTTCCATTCTCCATTATTACTAAAGTTAAATTATGGTCATTGAAAACTGCATTAGCTATACCAGGTAATCCAGCATGAAACATTGTTGAATCTCCTAAAAAGGAAACAACTTTTCGACTATCATTAAATAAAGATAATCCAGTTCCAGTAGAAGTTGAATGTCCCATAGATAAAAGAGCTTCTCCCATATTATATGGTGGTAAATATCCCAATGTATGACATCCAATATCTGCTACAGTAATATCATCCTCAGATAGGGCTTGTTTTATTGCATAAAAAGCAGAACGATGACCGCAACCAGGACACAACTGAGCAGGTCTGTTTTCTAAACTTGAAGTATATTTTTCCAGATTTCTTTTTTCTAATAAATCACTCCAGGTCTTTTCTAATACTTTATAAACTTTATCTGGGGTATATTCATTAATCCAGTCTTCTATATCATTTTTTCCTATTATTTTAACATCAATATTTTCTTCAAAGGCTATAACTTTTAATTCTTTTTCAATAACATTATCCAATTCTTCAAGAATTTTAACTTCTTTATGATTTTTTAAAAATTCAATTATTGTTTTTCGAGGTAATGGATAAATAATTCCCAATTTTAAAATATCAGGTTTATCATCTACTTCTTCTAATACATCTCTTAAAGATAAATATGGGACCCCCATACTAATAATGCCTATCTCAGAGTCATTATTTATTATCTTATTAAAATTTGAATGGTCTGCATAATCCCTAAATTCATCAAGTTTCTTTAAAGCTCTTCTTTTCATAGGAAATACTGTAGAAGTTATTGGTACATAGTTTTCATCTTTACTTGAAAAACGTGGTTTTTTATCAAATTCAGTTTTTTGCCAGGAAGAAAAATCAACTTTTTCTTTAGCATGACAGACATGAGTACTTAATCTTAAAATAACTGGCATATGTTTTTCTTTAGAAACTTCAGCTGCTTTTTTATACATTTCATAAACTTCCTGAGGGGTTGATGCTTCAAAAACCGGAATATAGGATAAATGTGCATAATGTCTATTATCCTGTTCATTTTGTGATGAATTTGCTCCAGGATCATCACCAATTACTACAACCATCCCACCTTTTAAATCCATAAGTGAAAGTTGAACAAAACTATCTGCTGCTACATTAAGACCAACACTCTTAAAAAATACTGTAGATAAATGTCCATTAATTGAAGCACCAAAAGCTATTTCTGTAGCTACCTTTTCGTTAGTAGAAAATTCAAAATAAAATGGTCTTTCTTCTTTTGGTATTCCTCTTATAGCTTCTGCCACTTCAGGCATTGGGGAACCTGGATAAGAAGTTATTACTCTTGTTTGAGCTTCAATCATTCCTCTAACAAGAGCTGTATTACCAATTACAATTTCAGAAATTTCTTCTTCCTTTAACAAAAAATCATTAAAAGTCTTCATTAACTCACCTCTCTTTATTTTTTTAATATACTGAAAATTTTAAAAATATTTTTTTGTTCAATTAATTTAGATCCTTATATTATATAATTTCTATTTATTTAAATTAATTCCTTTAATTAAAATAAAAAAACACCCAAAATGGGTGTTGTATAAAAAAATAAATTCTGGCAGCGATCTACTCTCCCACAAGGTCGCCCTTGCAGTACCATAGACGCTGGAGGACTTAACTTCTGTGTTCGAGATGGGAACAGGTGTT
>Ga0207414_1000142_pt1 | contig 36147 bp, 33 predicted proteins | sample PonA231FremontCA_2_FD_187269 | JGI IMG/M metagenome (GOLD analysis project Ga0207414, IMG submission 187269) | Marine sediment microbial community from Fremont, CA, USA - Pond A23 Sediment 1 (SPAdes) | ecosystem: Environmental > Aquatic > Marine > Unclassified | place: USA: Fremont, California...
AGGACCCCGGGTAGATGATACCCGCCGGACCGACCTCGCCGAGCGCGGCCACTTCGCGCCGAGTGCAGGCGCACGGATAGGCGTGGCCGCTGCGCTGGAGTTGCTCGAGGGCCGCCTGATAGTGCTCGCGGCGGCTATTCTGGTACTGCACTGCACCGTCCCACTCGAGCCCGAGTGCCTCCAGGGCCGTGCGGATGTCGCGCGCCGCTGATGCCCGCGAACGGCCCCGATCGACATCATCGATGCGCAATCGCCATTCGCCGCCGGCCGCCCGCGCATCCAGCCAGCTCGCCAGTGCCGCGATCAGTGAACCGCGGTGGAGCGGGCCCGTCGGGCTGGGGGCAAAGCGGCCGATGGTGTGCGTGTCAGTCATAGCGCCGTCCTAGCGTCGTCGTCTCACTCTGCCACGGGGATTGCTACACTGCGAGTCCAGTCATTCGCCGAGGTCTCCGTGCCACGCCCTGATCTTTCCGCGCGCAGTCACCGCGTTCAGCCCTTTCATGTCATGGCCCTGCTGGCCCGGGCGCGCGAGCTTGAGGCGGGCGGTGCGGACATCATCCACATGGAGATCGGCGAGCCCGACTTTGCCACCGCAGCGCCGGTTCGCGAGGCGGGTCGGCAGGCGCTGGCCGATGGATTGACGGGGTATCAGCCGGCGGCTGGGCTGCCAGCCCTGCGCGAGGCCATCGCCGGGCACTATCAGCGTGCCTACAAAGTCAGCGTCGACCCGGGCCGCATACTCATCACGCCGGGGGCGAGCGGCGCATTGCTGGTGGCCCTGGCGATGCTGGCCGATCCGGGCCGCAATGTGCTGCTGCCGGATCCGGGCTATCCGTGCAATCGCAACTTTGTCGAAGCGGTGGACGCCGTCCCCCGAGCAGTGCGCGTGGATGCCGGCACCGATTATCAGTTGACGCCGGGGCTGGCGGCGGCGGCCTGTGACGAGCGCACGGCCGCGATGCTGGTGGGCTCGCCGGGCAATCCCACCGGTACACTCGCGAGTGCGGCGGACCTGGCTGGCCTCGCGGCACTGGGCGAGCGCCGCGGCATTGGCCTGATTGTCGACGAGATCTATCACGGCCTGCATTACGACGGCGTGCCCGCCCAGGCATTGGCGCATGCGCCGGAGGCGATTGTGGTCAACAGTTTCTCCAAATACTTCGGCATGACCGGCTGGCGCCTTGGCTGGATGGTGGTCCCGACGGACTGGGTGCCGGTGGCCGAAAAACTGATGCAAAACCTTTTCATCAGCGCCTCGACGCCGGCGCAGTACGCGGCCCTGGCCTGCTTTACCCCGGCCTCGCAGGCGATCTTCGAGGAGCGCCGCGCCGCGTTCCGCCGGCGTCGGGACGATCTGCTGCCCGCGCTGCGCGATCTCGGCTTTCATATCCCCGGCAATCCCGCCGGGGCGTTCTATCTGTATGCCGATATCACCGCACTGGGCGATGACAGCACCGAGCTGGCCCATGGTCTGCTCGAGCAGGCCGGCGTGGCTGTCACGCCCGGCCTCGACTTTGAGCGCACCGCGCCCGAGCGGCATGTGCGCTTTGCCTACACCACCAATACCGATCGTCTGGGCGAGGCGGTGCGGCGGATCGAGCGTTTTCTGGCCGCCGGGGGCTAATCCCGTCCGGGGGGCGTGCATACTTCGGAGCGGGTCAGGAAGCGTTTGCCCTCCGGCGCTTCCAGTGAAAACCCCGAGCCGCGCCCGTCGATGACATCGATGATCAAGCGGGTGTGCGACCACAGTGCGTATTGATCGCCCCCGATGTAGAAGGGCTGTCCGCCGATGTCACCGAGGTGGACATCGCGCGCGCCGATGCGGAATTCGTCGCGGGGGTAGCACATGGGCGCACTGCCGTCACAGCACCCGCCGGACTGGTGGAAAAGAAGGGGCCCGTGGCGCCGCTGCAGATCGGCGATCAGCGCCTCGGCAGCGGGTGTTGCGACCACGCCGGGTTCATTCGTGTCCATCGCGTCCTCCTGTCTGGCAAGACCCGGGCCGGCACGCAGCGTGTCCGGCCCACAGGGGGTGACCTCAAGCGCCAGGCGCTCAGGGCATTAGAAAAGCCCCATCGGGGACTCGCTGTAGCTCACCAGCAGGTTTTTGGTCTGCTGGTAATGCGCGAGCATCATGAGGTGGTTTTCCCGGCCGAACCCGGACTGCTTGTAGCCACCGAATGCCGCATGGGCGGGGTAGAGGTGGTAGCAGTTGGTCCACACACGACCGGCCTGGATGCCGCGTCCCATGCGATAGGCGGTGTTGACGTTGCGTGTCCACAACCCGGCGCCCAGGCCGTAGAGCGTGTCGTTGGCAATCCCCAGGGCATCCTCCCGGTCATCGAAGCCGGTGACCGAGACCACCGGACCAAAGATCTCCTCCTGGAACACGCGCATGCGGTTGTTGCCCTCGAACACGGTGGGCTGGACGTAGTAGCCACCGCTCAACTCGCCGCCCGGATCGAGCGGCTCACCGCCAGCAAGGACCCGCGCGCCTTCCTGCCTGCCGATGTCGAGGTAGGCCATGATCTTCTCGAGCTGATCGCGCGACGCCTGAGCGCCCACCATGGTCTCGGTGTCGAGGGGATTGCCGGTCTTGATCCGCGCCACCCGATCCAGAGCGGCGTCCATGAAATCGCCGTAGAACGAGCGCTGCACCAACGCGCGGGACGGGCAGGTGCAGACCTCGCCCTGGTTGAGGGCGAACATCGCGAAGCCCTCGAGGCTTTTTTCGCGAAACCCGTCGTTCTCGGCAAAGCAGTCAGCAAAGAACACGTTGGGTGACTTGCCCCCCAGCTCGAGGGTGACCGGGATGAGGTTCTCCGAGGCGTACTGCATGATCAGCCGCCCGGTGGTGGTCTCACCGGTAAAGGCCACTTTGGCGATCCGCGGGTTGGAGGCCAGCGCCTTGCCTGCCTCGGCGCCAAAGCCATTGACGATATTGAGCACGCCGGCCGGCAGCAGATCGGCGATCAGTTCGGTGAGCATCAGGATGCTCGCCGGGGTCTGTTCCGCCGGCTTGAGGACCACGCAGTTGCCGGCGGCCAGTGCCGGCGCCAGCTTCCAGGTCGCCATCAGGATCGGAAAGTTCCACGGGATGATCTGACCGACCACGCCCAGCGGCTCGTGGATCTGATACGACACGGTGTCGTCGTCGAGCTCGCCGAGTGAGCCCTCCTGGGCGCGAATGACCCCGGCAAAGTAGCGGAAGTGATCGATCGCGAGGGGCAGGTCGGCGGCCAGTGTCTCGCGCACGGGCTTGCCGTTCTCCCAGGTCTCGGCGACGGCGAGGGCCTCGAGGTTGGCCTCCATGCGATCGGCGATGGTGTTCAGGATGACCGCCCGCTCGGCCACCGGCGTTTTGCCCCAGGCCGTTTTCGCGCCATGGGCGGCGTCCAGCGCCCGTTCGATGTCAGCGGCCTTGGAGCGCGGAATCCGGCAGAAAGTCTGTCCGGTGACCGGTGTCGGGTTGTCGAAATACTCCCCGTCAAGCGGGGGTTGCCAGTCGCCACCGATGAAGTTCTGGTACTCGCTCTTGAAATGGACAATGGCGTTGGCACTGCCGGGATTGGCGTAGATCATGCTCTCTCCTCCGTTTTTTTATGGGTCGGTACGCCATGCGCGCCGACACCCCCATCCCAGCAAGATCCGCGCCAATCCGCCGCCGGCCGCCGCGTGCTTGCGTCATGCCCGCGACTGGGCGATTGTGATGCTCAACTCGCCCGATAGAGGCGGGAGGCCGCTGTGCCGTTTTCGAACAATCTGTCGCACATTGCGACAGGGGAGGAGGGCGATGGACGAGCAGCCGTTCAACGACCGCGCCAGGCTCGTCGGGGTGCGGCGTCAGCTACTGGCTGGCGAACCGATGCCCGCGGGCGCGGCAATGGGCGTCCCCGCGTCCTGGCAGCGGGTGAGAACCGCCGGGTTATCGCCACAACAACGCGCGGGTGATGCCGTCGTCGATGCCGCTGCGCTGCGGGCGGCCCGCGCGGAAAACGAATCGTTGATCGCGCTGGCGCTGCCGGAAATCGAAAACCTCTACCACCAGATCAGTGGCAGCAACAGCGCGGTTCTGCTCACGGACGCCTCTGGCATGATTCTCGAGCGCCACGGCGATCCGTACTTCCACGAGCGTAGCCAGCGTGTGGCCCTGGCACCCGGCGCCTGCTGGGACGAAGGCGTGCGCGGCACCAACGCCATCGGCCTGGCACTCGCCCACGGGGCGCCGGCATCCGTGCATGGGCCCGAACACTATCTGCAGTGCAATACGTTTCTCACCTGTGCGGCCGCGCCCATCCACGATACGAACGGCAGGGTAATCGGCCTGCTGGATGTCTCGGGGGATCAGTCGGCCCGCCAGATCCACGCCCTGGGGCTGGTCCGCATGGGCGCGCGCATGATCGAGAATCGATGGCTGACCGCGCAGTTCAACGACGCCTTCCACCTGCACCTGCATGCCCGCCCGGAACTGCTCGGGACACTCGGCGAGGGCATCATCGCGCTCGATGGCGACGGTCAGGTACTGGCGCTGAACGAGGTGGCCCGTGATTACTTTGGCGACGGGTGTATCGGCACCCGGTTCGAGGCCCTGTTCGAGGAGACCTTCGAGGGGTTACTGCGCAGCGACGAGTCAACGCCCCTGCGGCGGACCGCCACCGGGATCATGACCTGCCTGCGGCTGGTTCCGCCACCGGCTCGCAACCCGGCATCGGCTGCAGTACCCGCGCCCCGGTCGACGCCCACGGCGACGGCATCCGCGGGCCCCACCCTTGATGGGCTGCACGCCGGTGACCGGGGGGTGGCCGAGACGCTCGGCCGTGCCCACCGGGTGTTCGCCCGCAACATCCCCCTGCTGATCGAAGGCGAAACCGGCACTGGCAAAGAGTGGGTGGTCCGTGCTCTGCATGCGCAGGGGCCGCGGGCCAATGGGTCGGTCGTGGCGGTCAATTGCGCGGCGATTCCCGAGGGCCTTGCCGAGGCGGAGCTGTTCGGCTACGTGCCCGGGGCGTTTACCGGGGCCAGCCCCCGCGGGGCGGAGGGCCGCATCGTCGAGGCCAATGGCGGGACGCTATTCCTCGACGAGATCGGCGATATGCCGGTCGCGCTGCAGACGCGATTGCTGCGGGTGTTGCAGGAGCGCACGGTGCTACCGGTGGGTGGGGGCAAGCCCCGGGCGGTGGACTTTTCGCTGGTCAGTGCCACGCATTGCGATCTTGGTGCTCGGGTGACCGCGGGGACGTTTCGGGCCGATCTCTACTACCGCCTGTGCGGATTGCGGGTTGAGCTCCCGCCCCTTCGCGAGCGCAGCGATCGCGAGGCGCTGATCGATCGGCTCGTGGCCGAGCAGGATCCCACGGCCACGCTCTCGGCAGAGGCCCGTGCACGGCTGCTTGCCTATCCCTGGCCCGGCAATCTGCGCCAGTTGCACAGCGTGATGCAGACGGCGCTCGCACTGCGCCGGCCCGGTGGGCCGGTGACGCTGGCCGATCTGCCCGATGGCGTCGCGGCGGCGACGGGTGCGCTGGCATCGGAGTCGCTGGCGAGCGCCACCGACCTGCGCACCGTCGAACAGCGCCACATCGAGGCGGCACTGACCGAGCATGGCGGCAATGTCAGCCGCGCGGCGCGGGCGCTTGGCATCAGTCGCAGCACGCTGTACCGGCGTATCGGTTCCTCGTCTGCAGGAAAGTGAGTATCTTGAATACTGCACTGCAAACGGGGCGTTAGCGCCGATGCGCCTGAGTAAAATCCGCCTGAGCGGTTTCAAATCCTTCGTCGATACCACGCCGGTTCCCCTGGGAACGGGCATTACCGCCATCGTCGGGCCCAATGGCTGCGGCAAATCCAACATCATCGACGCGGTACGCTGGGTGATGGGCGAGCGCTCGGCCAAGCATCTGCGCGGTGGCTCCATGGCCGATGTCATCTTCAGCGGATCCGGCAGCCGCAAGCCGGTGGGGCAGGCGAGTATCGAGCTGGTGTTCGACAACGCCGACGGCTCGCTGGGCGGGCAGTACGCCGGCTTCAGCGAAATCGCCATCCGCCGTCAGGTCAACCGCGACGGGCAATCGGCCTATTTTCTCAATGGCAGTCGCTGTCGACGCCGCGACATCACCGATGTCTTTCTGGGCACCGGGCTTGGGCCGCGCAGTTATTCGATCATCGAGCAGGGCACCATTTCGCGGCTCATCGAGGCACGTCCCGAGGCATTGCGCGGCTATCTCGAGGAGGCCGCCGGCATCAGCCTGTACAAGGAACGCCGCCGCGAGACCGAGCGCCGCATCCGCGATACCCGCGACAATCTCGAGCGGCTCGATGACATGCGTGGCGAAGTCGCCCGGCAGCTCGACAAGCTCAATGATCAGGCGCGTACCGCCGAGCGCTACCGTCAGCTCAAAGCCGACGAACGCCAATGTCATGCCGAACTGACCCTGCTGCGGATTCGCCAGCTTGAGGCCGAACATGCCGGTCTGGAGGCGGAGCGCGCCCAGGCCGAGACCGCCCTCGAGGCACGACTGGCCGAGCAGCGTCGCTGCGAGCGCGACATGGAATCGGTGCGGGCCGAGCAGACCCAGGCCAGTGATCAGCTGAACGCCGTTCAGGCGGAGTACTACGAGCTGGGCTCGACCCTGGCGGCGCTCGAGCAGCGCATTCGCCACGATCAGGAGACCCGCCGCCAAAGCCGCGAGGCGCTCGAGCAGACGCACAATGCCATCGCTGACAACGCCCGTGCCCTCAGCGATGATCGCAATGAGCGCGAGGCGCTGACGGCAACCATCGCCGCCGAGACGCCGGCCCTGGAGGCCGCGGACCAGACCCTCGCCGGGGCCGATCAGGCCGTCGCGACGGCCAGTGCCGGGCTCGAGGAAGCTCGCGAGCACCGCGACGCGGTGGCCCGTGAACACGCCGAGGCCGAGCGTCAAATGCAGCTCGAGCAGACCCGGATCGAGCAGCTCGAGGCCCGCACCGCCGAGCAGGATCGGCGCCTCGAGCGCATTGCCGAGGAGCTCGAGGCGCAGGCGCAGGCGGTGTCCGCCGTCGGTGCCACCGATAGCGCCGACATCGATGCCCTCGAGACCGATCGCGCGCCGCTGGACGCGCGGATCGCCGACGCCGATGCGGCGCTGGCTGCGGCGGGAGAGGCCCGCGAGTCGCTGGATGCGCAGATCCAACAGCAGCGCTCGGTGCTGACCGCCCGCGAGGCCCGCCGGGAATCACTGCAGACACTCCAGGACGAGGCGCTGGGCCGGGATGACGCAATGGCCCGGTGGCTGCACGAGCAGGGGCTTGACGGGCAGCGGCGGCTCGCGGATCAGCTTGCCGTGGCGCCGGGTTGGGAAATGGCGGTCGAGTGGGCCCTGGAGCGTGCCCTCGAAGCCGTGGAGGCGGGTGACGCCGAACCGGACACGCCTGAGGCCGGCGAGGTGATGCTGTACCGATCCGTCCCGACGCCCAGCATTCCGCCAGACTCGCTGGCTGCCCGGGTGGAAGGTCCGGCGGCGGTGACGGATCTGCTGGTCCGGATCCGGGCGGCGGCGACCCGCGCGGAAGCGCAGCGCTGGCTGAGTCGCCTGGCGCCCGGCGAGTCGGTGATGACCGCGGAGGGCCACTGGTATGGCCATGGCTGGCAGCGACTGCGCGCCAATGCCACCGACCCGGAGGCCGGTGTGGTGGCGCGGGGCCGGGCGATCGAGGCCCTGGTGGCGGAGATTGCGGCGGCCCGGCAAACGCTGGATGGCCTGACACGCCAGCGTGATGCCGCCGAAGCCCGCAGCGCCGAGGCACAGGCCGAGCGGCAGGCGGCGGTAGAGCAGCGTCAAACGCTGGATCAGACGCTGGCGGCGGCCCGTGCCCGGCATCAGGCCGCGCTTGATCAGCAAAAGGCGCGCGACGAGCAACGCCAGCGCCTGGAGCGCGAGCGATCGGAACTGAGCCGATCGCGGGATGAGGCGCACGCGGCCATCTCCCAGGCCGCGACCGAGCGTGATGCCGCCCAGGCCCGGGCGCAGTCCGCCGGTGAGCGACGAGCGCCGCTGGATGCCTCGCTCGATACGGCGCGGGCGGCCCTCGAACGCGCCCGGGCGGATGCCGCCGCCGCCCGCGACCAGCGCCAGGCGATCGCCCTGCGTCTGGAGCGGGCCGAAACCGCTCGGCAGTCGCGGGATCAGGCCATTGCGCGGCTGGAGGCTCAGGCCCGCGATTTGCAGCATCGAGCCGATGAGCTGCAGGCCACCATCGATGCGCTGAGTGATCCGGACGATACCCGGGCCAACGAGCGCCAGGCACTGCTGAGTCGGCGTGCCGAGCGCGAGACCGCCCTTGAGGCCGCGCGTCGGCGTCTCGATGAGCACGAGACAGCGCTGCGTCAACTCGATACCGAGCGCTCGCTGGCGGAACAGGCGGTGCGCGAGCGACGCGAGGCCCGCGATGGCCTGCGTCACCGCGAAGTCGAGGTGGAGGCGCGGCTAGCCAACCGGCGCGAGCAGTTTGCCGCACTGCCGGTGGACGGCCCGACGATTGCCGGGGCATTGCCCGAGGACGCCAGTGAATCGGCGTATCTGGCCGAACTCGAGCGCCTCGCGGCAGCCATTGAGGCGCTGGGGGCGATCAATCTGGCGGCCATCGATGAGCAGGCCACGCTGGCCGAGCGCAAGGACTACCTCGATGAACAGCAGGCCGACCTGAGTGCCGCGCTGGAGACCCTCGAAACCGCCATCCAGCGCATCGATCGCGAGACCCGCAACCGTTTTCGGGCGACGTTCGATGCCGTTAACGCCGGCCTGCAGGGGTTGTTTCCGACGCTTTTCGGTGGCGGTGAGGCCTATCTGGAGATGACCGAAGCGGATCTGCTCGAAACCGGCGTTACCCTGATGGCGCGGCCGCCCGGCAAGCGCATCAGCAATATCCACCTGCTCTCCGGGGGCGAGAAGGCGCTGGCAGCCGTGGCGCTGGTGTTTGCGATCTTCGAGCTCAACCCGGCGCCATTCTGCATGCTCGACGAGGTCGATGCGCCGCTGGACGAGGCCAATGTCGGGCGCTTCTGCGATCTGTTGCGAACCCTCTCCGATCGTGTCCAGTTCATCGTGATCACGCACAATAAGGCCACCATGGAGGCAGCCAGCCATCTGGCCGGGGTCACCATGGCCGAACCGGGGGTGTCGCGCCTGGTGGCCGTGGATGTGGAGGCGGCGGTGGAGATGACCGCTGGCGAGACTTGAGTTGAAACAGGTGGCGTTGCAACCTGACAACCCTCTGGGGGAACGGAACGGGGAATGAACGAATTGCGCTGGATACTTTTGGGCCTTGGCGTCGTCATCATCGCCGGCGTCTACGGCTACACACGGCTTCAGGACTGGCGCCGTGACGGGCCGCCGTGGCGGCGTCGCGCGCGGCCGCAGCGCGAACCGTTTGCCGACTATCAGGAACCGGCCCTGGACGCCGGTGACCCCCTCGCCGACGATCCACGACCAGCGGCCGAACCGGCCGACGCGGTCGAGCCCGCCGAACCGGCAGGGCCGGGCGGTGGTGAGGGCATCCTCGGGCCAGCCCGCGTGGTCCAGTCGGACGACGATCTGGAAGATGTGCGGGGCCGCGCCGTGGGCGAAGAGTGGATCATCGCGCTATCGGTCATGGCGCCCGAGGGGCGGCCCTACAATGGCGCCGCCATCGCCGAGGTGCTCGAGGCGGCGGGCCTCGGCCTGACCGATCAGGGCGTTTTCCAGCGCTCGCTCAATGTCGGTGGCGAGACGCTGGCGCTGTACACGGTGGCAAGCATTGTTGAGCCGGGCACCTTTGACCGCACCGATCCGGCGGCCACCACCACGCCGGGCATCGTTTTCATTATGCAGGTGCCGGCGCCGTTTGACGGCCTTGCGGCCTTTGAGCGCATGCTGGCTGCCGCGCGCCGGGTGGCCCAGAGCCTGGGCGGCCAGCTGCTCGACGGCCGGCGCTGCGACCTGACGCCGCAGGCCATCGAGCATTGGCGCGAGGCGTTGCTCGAATACCGGCGCCGGGCACGGGTCGCCGATCGGCGACCGGGCGGGCGCTCATGAGCGCAGCGGACGCCCCGGCGGAACGCGCCGCCCGCCTGCGCGAACAGCTCGAAACCCACAACTACCGCTACTACGTCCTCGACGATCCGACGATTGCCGACGCCGAATACGATCGGTTGCTGGCCGAGCTGATAGCCCTCGAGCGCGAGCATCCCGAGCTGCAGCGGGATGATTCGCCGACCCATCGGGTCGGCTCGGCGCCACTTTCCGCCTTTGAAGAGCGGGCCCACGGCGAGCCTATGCTGTCGCTGGCGAACGCCTTCAGCGAGGCGGATGTCAGCGATTTTGACCGGCGCCTGCGCGAGGCGCTGGGGGTGGGCGAGATCGACTACATGGCCGAGCCCAAGCTCGACGGCCTGTCGGTCAATCTGCGCTATGAATCGGGTCAGCTGGTCACCGCGGCGACTCGGGGTGATGGCCGCGTGGGCGAAGACATCACCGCCAATGCCCGCACCATTCGCAGCATCCCGTTGCGGCTGCACGGTGATAACGTGCCGGCGGTGGTCGAGGTGCGCGGTGAAGTGGTGATCCGGCGGGGCGATTTCGATGCCCTCAACGAACGCCGCCTGGCCCGGGGCGAACGCCCCTTTGCCAATCCCCGCAATGCGGCGGCCGGCAGCCTGCGCCAGCTCGACTCGCGGATCACCGCCAGGCGTCCTTTGACGCTGTTCGTCTTTGGCATCGGCGAGGCCAGCGAGGCGTTGCCCGCCACCCACGAACAGGTACTCGAAACCCTCCAGCACTGGGGCTTTCGGGTGAACGACCAGGTCCGGCGCGTGACCGGTGTCAGCGGCTGCCTGGCCTATCAGCAACGCCTGATCGAGGCCCGCGAGCAGCTCGATTACGAGATCGATGGCGTGGTCTACAAGGTCAACGACCGCCAGGTCTGGCGACGGCTGGGCGCGACGGCGCGGGCCCCGCGCTGGGCCCTGGCACATAAGCTTCCGGCGCGAGAGGCCTCCACCCGCGTTAACGCCATCCTGCCCTCGGTGGGGCGGACTGGCGTCATTACCCCGGTGGCCGACCTGGAGGCGGTGGAAGTCGGCGGTGTGACCGTTACCCGCGCCACGCTGCACAACCTCGACGAGGTCCACCGCAAGGACGTGCGCGAGGGCGATGCGGTGATGGTACGGCGTGCCGGCGATGTCATCCCCGAGGTGGTCAGTGTGATCGAGTCACGGCGACCGGCGGACACCCGCCCCTGGTGCATGCCCGCGGCCTGTCCGGTGTGTGGGTCCGATGTGGTGCGGATCGATGACGAGGCGGCGCATCGCTGCATGGGAGGGCTTTACTGCCCGGCCCAGCGCATGGGGGCGCTAATGCATTTTGTCTCGCGCCGGGCCATGGATATCGACGGGCTGGGTGAAAAGCTCATCGAGCAGCTGGTCTCCCGCGAGCGGGTGCGCACCGCCGCCGACCTCTATGCCCTCACCCGCAGCGATCTGCGCGGCCTCGATCGCATGGGCGAGCGCTCCACCGCCAATCTGCTGAACGCGATCGAGGCCTCGCGCCAGACGACACTGCCGCGGTTTCTCTATGCCCTGGGCATTGATCAGGTGGGCGAGGTGACCGCGCGTTCGCTCGCCACACACTTTGGCAGTCTCGATGCGCTGATGGCTGCCGACGAGGAGGCCCTCACGGCGGTGCCCGATGTCGGGCCGGTGGTGGCGGAGTCGGTGCGGCGGTTCTTTGCGCAGTCCCATAATCGCGAGGTGATCGCGGCGTTACGCGAGGCGGGGGTCGACTGGCCCGATCCCGTGCCGGCAGCCGAGGCGGCGCCGACGCTGCCGCTGGCCGGGCGGACGTTTGTGCTCACCGGAACGCTCGAGGGGTTTAACCGCGACCAGGCACGCGCCCGCATCGAAGCGCTGGGGGGTAAGGTGACCGCCAGCGTGTCAACCCGAACGGATTATGTTGTCGCGGGTGCCGAAGCGGGCTCCAAACGTGACCGCGCCGACAAGCTGGGCGTGACGGTGCTGGATGAGGCGGGTTTCAACGCCTTGATCGACTAGACCGCCCCGCTGTGGAGGCGGTCGTCGAACCGGCGGTCTGGATCAGCCGTTGTCGGGCTGGGCCCAGGCCGCTTCGTAGTCGATCTCGGCATCGTTGCGAAGGCTCTCAAGCTCGGCCTGAATCCGCTCGTTGACGATGCTCATGCGCAGCTGACTGGCGACATCGGAAAACGCCGGCGCTTCGGTCTGCCGAGTGTCATCAAGCCGGATGACATGAAAACCGAAGCGGGTTTCCACGGGTTCGTCGGTCACCTCGCCCGGCTCGAGCTCGGCGACCGCCGCCGAAAACGGCTCGACCATGTCGCCCGGGGCAAACCACCCCAGGTCGCCGCCATCCCGCGAGGTGCCATCCTCGGAGTACTGACCGGCCAGTTCGACGAAGGCCTCGCCGCTGTCGAGTCGGTCGATCACGGCCGCCGCCTGCTCGCGGTCGGAGACCAGGATGTGCCGTGCCTTGTACTCGCGCGGGGCCTCGGCCCCGTAGACCTCATCGTAGCGATCGCGCAGCACCGATTCGGCCACCGGATCGCTTTCGGTGATCTGGCGCACAAAGCCCTGCGCCAGGGTGCGGCGACGATCATTGTTGAGCTGTGCCGCCACATCCGGGGCGTCATCAATGCCGGCGGCATCGCCGGCCTGGGCCAGCAGCATCAGGTTGATGATCTCCTCGAGAAACTGGCGGCGCTGCGGCGGGGGGATCTCCGTCTGGCCCTGAGTCTGCTGCGAGACCAGCGCATCGAGCTCGCGGGCGGTCAGGGTCTCGCCATTGATCTCGGCGAGCACCTCGACCCCGGCGCTGTCCGCGCTGTCGGCCGATTCCTGGGCCTGGGCCAGACCCATTCCGGCGCCGAGGGCGAGGGCGGGCAGGGTCAGGCGAAGGGCGGTGAAGGGACTGACAGGCATGGTATTACTCATTTGCTTTGAGGGGATTGGGACCGGGCTTCGGCCGGTGTCAGGGCCTCGATGCTGAGGGCATGAATGCAGTCATTGCGCATTGCGTCCCCCATCGCGTCGTAGACCAGACGATGCCGCTGGAGGCGACGCCGGCCGGCGAAGTCGTCGCTGACGATTCGCAGGCTGTAGTGGCCGCCACCGGCCTGAGCGCCGGCATGGCCGACATGCCGGTGGCTGTCATCCTGGACCTCGAGCGAGTCGATGGACAGGTTGTTCTCGAGTCGCGAGCGGATCATGGCCGGCCGCTCGCGGCGTGGAATTTCACTCATGGCAGCACCTTCTTGAACGGTTTGACGGTCACCTCGCGGTAAACGCCTGCAGCCACATAGGGATCGGCATCGGCCCAGGCCCGGGCGCTCGCCAGCGAGTCGAACTCGGCGATCACGAGACTGCCACTGAAGCCGGCCTCGCCGGGGTCGTCGGCATCAATGGCCGGTGTCGGGCCGGCCACCAGCAGGCGGCCATCGTCGCGCAGGGCCCGAAGCCGGGCGATATGGGCGTCCCGGGCACCGGCGCGGCGCTCGCGGCTGTCGCTCACGTCTTCACTGATAATCGCGTAGTACATAGGCTTCCGTTCGTTAAACTGTGGCGACGCTACCATAACTGGGTGCGCTGGACACCCGAGGAGTTGCCTCATGAGTCAGTACTTTGAGATTCATCCGCAGACCCCGCAGCCGCGGCTCATTCGGCGCGCCGTCGAGAGACTCCGCGACGGCGGCGTCATCGTCTATCCCACCGGCACCACCTATGCGCTTGGCTGTGTCATGGGCGAGAAGGCCGCCATCGACCGCATCCGCGAGCTGCGTGGCCTCGAAGCGCGCCACCATTTTACGCTGGCCTGTCGCGATCTCTCGGACATCGGCAGCTACACCCGCCTCGATAACACCGCCTTCCGCCTGCTCAAGGCCCATGTCCCGGGGCCCTACACCTTCGTGCTGCGAGCCACCGCCGAGGTTCCGCGCCGGGTTCAGCATACCCGCCGCAAGACCATCGGGATCCGCGTGCCGGATCACCCCGTGGCCCAGGCGCTGCTCGAGGCGCTGGGCGAGCCGCTGACCACCAGTACCCTGCTGCTGCCCGACGAGACCGATCCCATGACCGATCCGGTGGACATGCGCGAGCGCCTCGGCCGCCAGGTGGATGCCGTCATTGATGCCGGACCCGGCGGGCTCGTACCCAGCACCGTGGTGGATCTGAGCGGTGAGCGGCCCGAGGTTCTCCGCCGGGGCGCTGGTGATGCACACGTTTTCGAGGGCTGATCGGCTATGATGGGGGTCAGTCAACGGTCCATGCGGAGGTCATCTTGAGCCAATCGCCAGCAAGTCGCGATCGTATCCTCTCGGGCATGCGCCCCACCGGGCGTCTGCATCTGGGTCACTACCACGGGGTTCTGCGCAACTGGACCTCGCTGCAGGCCTCGCACGAGTGCTTCTTCTTTGTCGCCGACTGGCATGCGCTGACCACGGCCTACGAAAACCGCGAAGTCATCTCGCAGAGTGTCTGGGACATGGTGGTGGACTGGCTGGCCGCCGGGGTCAATCCCAATCTCTCGACGCTGTTCATCCAGTCGCGGGTGATGGAGCATGCCGAGCTGCATCTGCTGCTGTCGATGATTGCGCCACTGGGCTGGCTCGAGCGGGTGCCCACCTATAAGGATCAGATTGCCGAGCTGCGGGATCGGGATCTGGCCACCTACGGGTTTCTGGGTTACCCGGTGCTGCAGAGTGCCGACATCCTCATCTACGGGGCCAGCGGCGTGCCGGTGGGCGAGGATCAGGTCTCGCATGTCGAGTTGACCCGCGAGCTGGCGCGGCGCTTCAACCACCTGTTTGGCCGCGAGCCGGGTTTTGCCGAGAAGGCCGAGGCGGCCATTGCCAAGATGGGCAAGAAACACGCCCGACTGTATCGATCGCTGCGGCGACGCTATCAGGAAGCCGGCGACGGTGAGGCGCTCAGCGAAGGCCAGGCGCTGCTGGACAATCAACAGAACCTGACCATCGCCGATCGGGCGCGCCTGGCGGGTTATCTCGACGGCGGCGGTCGCAGCGTGCTCACCGAGCCCGAGGCACTGCTCACCCGAGCCCCGCGCATGCCCGGCCTTGACGGCCGCAAGATGTCCAAGTCCTACGGCAATACCCTGTCGTTGCGCGAGTCGGACGCCGATATCGATCGCAAGATCCGCACGATGCCCACCGACCCGGCGCGAGTGCGGCGCAATGATCCCGGTGAGCCCGAAAAATGCCCGGTCTTCGATCTGCACAAGGTCTATGCCGATGACGCCACCCGGCGCTGGGTCGAGGAGGGCTGCCGATCCGCGGGCATTGGCTGTCTGGACTGCAAGAAGCCCCTCATCGACGCGGTCCAGGCCGAGGTGGCGCCGATTCGCGAGCGTGCCGCCGAGCTCGAGGCCGATCCCGATCATGTCCAGCAGATCATCAACGATGGCTGCGACCGTGCCCGCCACGTGGCCCGCGACACCATGAAGGAAGTGCGCTCGGCCATTGGCCTGGACTACCGGCAGCGATGAGCATTGCCACGGTTCGGGGCGAGCCCTACGAGGCTCTGCCCCATGACCTCTACATCCCGCCGGATGCCCTCGAGGTGTTTCTCGAGACCTTCGAGGGGCCGCTGGATCTGTTGCTGTATCTGATCCGGCGTCAGAATCTGGATATTCTCGATATCCCCATCGCCCGTATCACCGATCAGTACATGCGCTACGTCGAGCTGATGAGCGACCAGCGCCTTGCGCTGGCGGCGGAATATCTGGTGATGGCCGCCATGCTCGCCGAGATCAAGGCGCGCATGCTCATGCCGCGGACGTCCAGCGGGGATGACGAGGATGACCCCGACCCGCGCGCCGAACTGGTGCGGCGGCTGCGTGAGTACGAGCAGTTTCGAGCGGCCGGCGAGCAGATCGACCAGTTACCGCGGGTGGCGCGGGACGTGTTCCCGGCTCAGGCCAGCCATTCAGCGCCCGCAGTGACACGAGCCGCTCCGGCGGTGGCGCTTGATGAGCTGTTCGAGGCCTTTGCCGCGGTCATGGCACGGGCCGATCTCAGCACCCATCACGCCGTCCGCCGCGAGGCGCTGTCGGTGCGCGAGCGCATGAGCACAACGCTGGCCCGACTGCAGGGTGAGCGGTTTGTGGCGCTGACGGACCTGCTCGACGCCCGCGAGGGCCGGGCCGGTGTGGTCGTGACCTTTCTGGCCGTCCTCGAGCTGCTCAAGGATGCGCTGCTCGAGATCGTTCAGGCCGAGGCGTTTGCCCCGCTGTATCTGCGCGCCCGGGGCGGCTCCGAAGCGGGAGCCGCACAGGCATGAGCGACGGGGGTCAACCAGCGCCCGAGGTTATCCTCGAGGCCGCGCTGCTTGCCGCCGGGACGCCGCTCGATCTGCAGCAGCTCCAGGCGGTGTTCGGCGACGATCCGCCCGACCGCGAGAGCCTCGAGGCGGCGCTGGCACGGCTCGAGACGCAGCTTGCCGACCGCGGCGTGGAGCTGGCTCGGGTGGCCGGGGGCTGGCGGCTGCAGGTGCCAGCGCGCTGCGCGCCCTGGGTGGCACGGCTGTGGGAGGAAAAGCCCGCGCGCTATTCCCGGGCCGTGCTCGAGACGCTTGCCATCATTGCCTATCGACAGCCTGTGACGCGGGCTGAAATCGAGGCCATCCGCGGTGTCTCGCCCAGTACCGCCATCATGCAGACGCTCCAGTCCCGGGGCTGGATTCGGGTGGCGGGCCATCGCGACAGCCCCGGCCGGCCGGCGGTGTTCGCCACCACCCGGGATTTTCTGGATCATTTCAACCTCGCCAGCCTCGACGAATTACCGACATTGACGGACCACCCCGAACAGGAAAACGAATGACCTCGGAGAAACTGCAGAAAGTCCTGGCCCGCGCGGGCATCGGCTCACGCCGCGAGATGGAGCGCGTCATCGAGGAGGGACGCGTCGAAGTCAACGGCCGTCGGGCAAGCCTGGGCGACCGTGTTGATGAGCGCGCCCGGATCCGCGTTGATGGCCGTGTGGTGGGCGCTGCCGCGCGCAGTGCCGGCGAGCGCCAGGTCATTGCCTACCATAAGCCCACCGGTGAGGTGGTCACCCGTCATGATCCCGAGGGGCGCCGGACCGTCTTTCGGCGTCTGCCGCGGCTGCGCAGCGGGCGCTGGTTGTCGGTGGGCCGGCTCGACATCAACACCTCGGGCTTGCTGCTGTTCACCAATGACGGCGAACTGGCCAACCGGCTGGCCCATCCGTCGTATCAAATGGTGCGCGACTATGCGGTGCGCATTTTCGGCGCGGTGGATGAGTCGGTACGCCAGCGGTTGCTGACCGGCGTCGATCTGGATGATGGCCGCGCGGCCTTCGAATCGATCCAGCCGCTGGACAGGGGCGAGCAGGCCAACACCTGGTACCGCGTGCGGCTGCGGGAGGGCAAGAACCGGCTGGTGCGCCGGCTATGGGAATCCCAGGGCGTGCAGATCAGTCGGCTGATCCGCGTGCAGTACGGTCCCTATGAAATGCCCCCGCGATTGCGCGAGGGCCAGGTTCACGCCTTTACCGCCGGCGAGGTGCGTGACCTGGCCCAGCGCGTGGGTCTGGCCGATGGCGCTGACGGTGCGGGGAGATCCCGCTCATGACCACCGGATCCCGCGATATGCCGGCCCTGCTGGATCGCCTCTCGCAGGCATTCGGCCCCCAGCAGTGGTGGCCGGCCGATACGGCCTTCGAGGTGCTGGTCGGCGCCGTGCTGACCCAGAATACTGCCTGGCGCAATGTCGAGACCGCCATCGGCCGGCTCAAGGCGCGGGACTGGTTGTCGCCATCGGCCATCGTCAACGCACCGGTCGACGCCCTGCGGGACTGCCTTCGCCCGAGTGGCTATTACAACGTCAAGACCCAGCGCCTGCGCGCCGCCTGCCAGACCTGGCTGGCGCTGGGGGGTGAGTCGGGCATTGCGCGGATGTCCACCGATGCGGCGCGGGCCGAGCTGCTGGCGGTCAAGGGACTGGGTCCGGAGAGTGTCGATGATGTCCTGCTTTACGGGTTTCACCGCCCGGTGTTCGTGGTTGATGCCTATACCCGGCGGATCTTCTCGCGCGTCGGCGTGGTGCCGGCGAACATCGGCTACAACGATCTGCAGGCGGCCTTCGAGGCCGAGCTGCCGCGGGATGCGGCACACTTCAACGAGGCCCACGCGCTGATCGTGGGGGTGGGCAAGGATTATTGCAGGCCGCGCTTACCGCGCTGCAGCGCCTGTCCGCTGCAGCCAGTCTGCGATCATGGCCGGCGCCCGGCGGCCGGCCCTCAGCGCTCGTAGGTGCCGATCACCCGGCTCATGCCGATGACATGGGGCTCGACCTGCTCGAGGAACTGGCGCATGGTCAGCCCGGGCTCGAGCTGCAGGGCCTGATCAAGCGCCAGCACCCAGAAGTAGTAGTGATGCACGCCGTGGCCTTCCGGGGGCATGGGCCCGCCGTAGGTCTGGCGGCCGAAGTCGGTGACGCCGTGGGTGTAGGCCTCGCTGCCTTCCTCGAGCGAGGTCACATCGTGGGGGATGTTGTAGTACACCCAGTGCACAAAGCCGTAGCTGCCGGGATTAACCAGCGGGGCATCCGGGTCGTGGCAGATGACCGCAAAACCCTGCGTGCCTTCGGGGGCACCGGTCCAGTGAAGCGCCGGTGCAATGTCCTCACCCTCGCCGGTGTAGCGCACCGGAATGGGCTGATGGGGGCCGAACGCATTGCTGCGCGCCTGCATGGCCGATAAGGCAAATCCCATGGGGTTATTCTCCAATCCCGTTCAAATGTTGCGCATGCTTGCACTTCCGCGGGCCTTGTCACAAGCCTGCCATCTCTGTCAGCGCGAGACTTCGTAAAGCGCGCCGTTGGCGGGTGTCCCGGCAGGATCAAGCAGCGTTGCAATCGCCCGCGCTGCCGTCGCGGCCGTGGGTACTTCATCGACCGTTTCGCCGGTAAAAAGTTGTCGCCGCAGGGTCGACTGGATGGGGCCCGGGTCGACACTGCAGCTGATCACGGGATGGGCGGCGGAGTACTCCGCTGCCAGCGTGGCCGCCATCCCTTCGATCGCCCATTTGCTGACGCCATACGCCCCCATTGCCGCCTGGCCGCTGCGCCCGGCCGCGTCGGAGATGAAGATCACCCGACCGCGACTGTCGCGCAACAGCCCCAGCAGCGCCTGGGTCAGTAGAAACGCGGCGTTGATATTGACATGCAGACACTTGAGCCAGGCCTGCGGGTCATAGAGACCGAGTGGCGATGGCGAGCCAAAATCCGCCGCTGCATGCACCACCGCATCGACACCGCCCAGCGACTCCGCCAGCCGGTCGGCGAGCTCGGCATAGTCATCCGGCCCGGCGCCCATTAGATCCAGCGGGTAGAGGGCCGGTTGGCCGTGGCCGGCCGCCTCGATGCGGTCATGCAGCGCTTCGAGCCCGTTCAGCGATTTGTCGAGCAGCACCCCCTCGGCGCCCTGCGCGGCGAGAAGCTCGGCCAATGCGCTGCCGAGCGCACCCGCGGCGCCGGTGACAAGGATACGCTGCCCGCTCAGTCGGGTCGGGTTGATCGTGGCATCGGCGGGGGCGAAAAGGGCCTGGCTCATGTCGATGAGGACTCCGGAAGGGGGTGGACTTTGTGCGGACGGCGAGCGGTGCGCCAGGCCAGCCAGAGCTTGCGCAGGGGCGTCAGGTGGACCTGCCGCTCGGTCACCGCGTAGCCGTCGGCCGCCATGTCGTCGAGCAGGCGCCGGTGCAGGACCGCCAGCACCAGCCCGTAGGCCTGAGCCGAGCGCGCCGAGTGCGGCAGCCGGGTGATGGCACTGTCGAGAAACTGTCGCGCGCGGTTGCCCTGGCGCGTCAGCAGGCTGCGAACGGCGTCGCCCTGGTCGGCCGAGAGCAGATCCTCGCTGCCAAGCCCGCTCAGGGTGAGTTCGTCTTCGGGGATGTACAGCCGCCCGGCGCGGACATCGCGGCGCAGGTGGCGCAGCATGCGGGTGAGTTCAAGCCCCATGGCCAGGTCATGGGCGAAGGGCGCTGCTTCGAGGCCGGTCGAGCCGGTCATCCGCCAGGCCAGATCGGCCACCGCGCCACCGGCGCGATGGCAGTAGAGTGTGAGCTCGCGCAGGGTTGGATAGCGCCCGTATTCCAGATCCATGCGGCTCGCTTCGATGACTTCGCTCAGCCCGTCCATGTCGAGCTGATGGTCACGCAGGGCGGGCAGCAGTGCCTGGCTGACCGGGTGCCGGGGCGCGCCGGCGGCGAGGCGCTCGAGCTCCTCCTGCCACCAGTTGAGCTTGACCGCGCCCACGCCCGGGTCACTGACCTCGCGCGGGATCTCGAGCACTTCGGCGCGGTAGGCGGCCAGTGCCGCGAGCCCGTCCCGCGCCGAGGCCGGTGCGAACAGCAGGGCGTAATAGGTGCTTGAGCCGTCCGGCGCGACCTTGCGCCGGCAGTATTCGATCGGTTCCATGATTCAGACCGCGATGGCTTGACGGTGGGGCGATGCCGGGTCGGCCACCCAGCGCAGCAGCTCGGCGGGCTGACCGATCAGGCCGTCCGCACCCCAGTGCTCGACATGATCGTCGCCACTCAGGTAGCCGTAAAGCGCGACCACAGTCAGCGCCCCGGCCTGACGCCCGGCGCGGATATCCCGCTCGGTGTCGCCCACCACGAGGCAGGCCGAGGGCGGCAGATCGAGCTGACGCGCCGCCTCGGTGATCTGGTAGGGATGGGGCTTGCGACGGGCCAGATCATCACCGGCGACCACGCAGGCCGGCCGGCCGTCATAGCCCAGATCAGCGAGCAGGGGCGTTGTCAGCCAGCCCGGCTTGTTGGTGACGATGCCCCAGGGAATGGCTGCCGCCTCGAGCGCCTCAAGGGTTGTCTCCATGCCTGGATAGGGCCGGGTGCGACGGCTGACCGATTCGGCATAAATCGCCAGAAAGCGGTCCCGCAGGGCGTCGAAACCCGGATCACCCGGGTGGCAGTTAAAGCCGCGGGCAATCATCGGGATGCTGCCATGCCCGACGGCATGCAAAAACTCGGCGTCGGCCAGCGGCGCCAGTCCCCGCTCGTCGCGCAGCTGGTTCAGGCTGTCGATCAGATCCGGCGCCGTGTCGAGCAGCGTCCCATCCAGATCCAGCAGAACACCGTGGGCCCGCTCCCCGATCGTCGCGCTCATTGCGCCTCCGGACGCTGGCAGTGGGCCAGGTAGTTGACGCGGGTGTCGCCGCCCAGCGTGTACTCGCGGCTGACCGGGTGGTAGTGCAGCCCGGTCAGATCGCGCAGCTGCAGCCCGGCCTGGCGGGCCCAGCGGCCGAGTTCGGCGGGACGGATGAATGCGCGGGCGTCGTGGGTGCCCCGGGGCAGCAGGCCCAGCACCCGTTCCGCCGCCAGCACGGCCAGCAGCCAGGCCCGGGTGTTGCGGTTGATCGTCGAAAAAAACACCGAACCGCCCGGGCGGACGAGTTGTGCACAGGCCTGAACGATGGCGGCCGGATCGGGGACATGCTCAAGCAGCTCGAGACAGGTGACCCGATCGAATTCGCCCGGATGGGCCGCGGCCAGGGACTCCGCCGCGGTGCATCGGTAATCGATGTTCGAAAACTGCCCGCGGGCGTGGCGCGCCGCCACGTCGAGACTGTCGGCGGCCAGATCGATGCCCACCACGGAGTGTGCACCGCGCGCGGCGAGCCCTTCGCTCACCAGTCCACCGCCACAGCCGACATCCGCCACCCGCTGGCCGCGGATCGGCCCGCTGCGGCGCTCGATGTAATCGAGGCGCAGGGGGTTGATGGCATGCAGCGGTGCGAAGGGTCCCTCGGGGTCCCACCAGGCGTCCGCGGCGTCGTCGAATTTGGCGATTTCATCCGCGTCCGCGTTGTGCTCGGGCATGGGGCCGTCCGTTCGTGATCCGCTGAAATGACGGCTTCATGATAGCACGGGAGCGCCTATCGGCGCCGGATGTGGGATACTGCCGGCTTTACCTCAAGTGCAGGAGATTTCGCCATGAAAGCCCTTCCCCTGGGTCTTGCCCTGGCCGCCGCAGTCGGCACCGGCGCGGTGGGCGCCGCGAACCCGCAGGTGGTGTTCGAAACCACCGCGGGCGATATCCGCATCGAGCTGTTTCAGGACGACGCGCCGGTGAGCGTCGAGAACTTCCTCGGTTATGTGGATGACGGCTTCTATCGCGGCACGATCTTTCATCGGGTGATCCCCGGCTTTGTCATTCAGGGCGGCGGATTCAGCGCCGACCTCGAGCGCAAGCCCACCCGCGAGCCCATCGTCAACGAGGCCGACAATGGTCGCCTGAACCAGCGCGGCACCCTGTCCATGGCCCGCACCCGCGAGCGTGACAGCGCCACGTCGCAGTTCTTTGTGAACCTGTCGGACAACACCTTCCTCGATCATGGCGAGCGCGACTTCGGCTACGCCGTCTTTGCCCGGGTTGTCGATGGCATGGCGGTGGTGGATCGCATTGCCGGGGCCGAAACCGGGCGCCGCAACGGCATGGCCGATGTCCCGGTGGAACCGGTGGTGGTCGAGGCGACGCGGCGCGTGGAGGGCGACTGAGTAACGGGCTGGCTCCGCCGTGCCGCGGCGGCCAGCGCGTGTTAGACTGAGCGCTTAAACAAAGCGAATTTCACGACGATCGAGACCCCCGCCATGTCCAGCGTTGCCAAGGAAATCCTCCCGGTCAATCTCGAAGACGAGATGCGTCAGTCCTATCTGGACTACGCCATGAGCGTCATCGTTGGCCGAGCCCTGCCGGACGTGCGTGACGGGCTCAAGCCTGTCCACCGGCGCGTGCTCTACGCCATGCGCGAGCTGGGCAATGACTGGAATCGGCCGTACAAGAAATCCGCCCGTGTGGTGGGTGATGTCATCGGTAAGTATCACCCGCATGGCGACACGGCGGTCTATGACACCATCGTGCGAATGGCGCAGGACTTTTCGATGCGCTATCTGCTGGTGGACGGGCAGGGCAACTTCGGTTCCATCGACGGCGACAACGCCGCGGCGATGCGTTACACCGAGGTCCGCATGGCGCGGATAGCCCATGAGCTGCTCGCCGATATCGACAAGGAAACGGTGGACTTCGGCGACAACTACGACGGCTCCGAGCAGGAGCCCGAGGTCCTGCCCACTCGCGTGCCCAACTTCCTGGTCAACGGCGGCTCGGGCATTGCCGTGGGCATGGCCACCAACGTGCCGCCACACAATCTGTGCGAGGTGGTGGACGCCTGTCTGGCGCTCATCGACGACGACAGTCTCGATGTCGAGGCGTTGATGGCCTACATCCCGGGCCCCGATCTGCCCACCCGCGGCATCATCAACGGGGTCGAGGGCATTCGCGAGGCCTACCGCACCGGGCGCGGGCGCATGGTGATGCGGGCGCGCTGCCGCTTCGAGCATGATCCCGCCAACGGCAAGGCATCGATCATCGTCGAAGAGCTGCCCTATCAGGTCAATAAGGCCCGGCTGCTCGAGAAAATCGCTGAGCTGGTCAAGGAAAAGCGCATCGAGGGCATTACCGAGCTGCGCGACGAGTCCGACAAGGACGGCATCCGCATGGTCATCGAGCTGCGCCGCGGCGAGGTGCCCGAGGTGGTGCTGAACAACCTCTATCAGCACACCCAGCTTGAGACGGTTTTTGGCATCAACATGGTCGCCCTTCACGAGGGACAGCCGCGGCAGCACAACCTGCGCGACGTGCTGGATGCATTCATCAGCCATCGCCGCGAGGTGGTCACCCGGCGCACCGTGTTCGAGCTGCGCAAGGCCCGCGATCGCGCCCACGTCCTCGAGGGGCTGGCCGTCGCACTGGCCAACATCGACGAGGTGATTGCGCTGATCAAGGCGTCGCCGTCAGCCGCGGATGCGCGCGCCGCGCTGGTCAGTCGTGACTGGGCGCCAGGGATCGTCAGCGACATGCTCTCGCGCGCCGGCGCTGAGGCATCGCGCCCGGAAACGCTCGACGCCGGTGTCGGCTGGCTCGACAGCGGCTATCGCCTGACCGAGGCCCAGGCTCAGGCCATCCTCGACCTGCGACTGCACCGGCTGACCGGTCTCGAGCAGGACAAGATCGTCGATGAGTACCGGCAGATCCTCGAGACCATCGCCGATCTGCTGGACATTCTTGCCAGCAGCGACCGACTCATGCAGGTGATCCGCGACGAGCTGACCGCGATCCGTGAGCGCTATGGGGACGAGCGCCGCAGCGAGATCCTCGAGACCCGACTCGATCTGTCCATTGAGGATCTGATTCCGCCGCAGGACGTGGTGGTCACGCTCTCGCATAGCGGCTATGCCAAATCGCAACCGTTGGACGTCTATCAGGCGCAGCGCCGTGGCGGCAAGGGCAAGGCGGCCACCCAGATGCGCGGCGAGGACTTTGTCGACAAACTCTGGGTGGCCAACACCCACGACACGCTGCTGTGCTTTTCCAGTCGCGGCAAATGCTACTGGCTCAAGGTCTACGAGCTGCCCCACGGCAGCCGCGGGGCGCGGGGTAAGCCGATCGTCAATCTGCTGCCGCTGGAGACCGACGAGCGCATCAATGCGGTGCTGCCGGTCAGTGAATTCGACGCCGATCATTTCGTGTTCATGGCGACCCGTCAGGGCACCGTCAAGAAGACGCCGCTGGTGGACTTTTCGCGACCCCGCGCCAACGGCATCATTGCCCTCAACCTGGGTGAGGACGACAGTCTGGTGAATGTCGGCGTCACCGATGGCCAGCGCGATGTCATGCTGTTGACCAATGCCGGCAAGGCGATCCGGTTCAACGAATCCGAGGTCCGGCCCATGGGGCGCACGGCCACCGGCGTGCGCGGCGTGCGGCTGGGAACTGATCAGACGGTTATCCAGTCCCTGATACTCGACGCGGGCGATGTCCTGACCGTGACCGAAAACGGCTTCGGCAAGCTGACGCCGGTAACGGACTATCCGCTCCGCGGTCGTGGTGGCATGGGCGTGATCAGCATCCAGACCACGGCGCGCAATGGCGGCGTCGTGGGGGCGCTGCAGGTCACCCAGGACAACGAAATCATGCTCATCACCAACGGCGGGACACTGGTGCGCACACGCGCGGCCGAGGTCTCGGTGCTGAGCCGCAACACCCAGGGGGTCAAGCTGATCGCCCTGTCCGAGGACGAGGCGCTGGTCGGGCTTGCCCGGGTCGAGGCGCTGGGCGAGGAGGCCGGCGCCGACGACGAGGCCGCCGACGACTGATCCCGTCCGACATGCAGTCAATCAAATAGCGGGAGCGCATTATGTCGCGTGTATACAACTTTAGCGCGGGGCCGGCGACGTTGCCGGAACCCGTCCTGCGCCAGGCCGCCGAGGAAATGCTCGACTGGCACGGCACCGGGATGTCGGTGATGGAAATGAGCCATCGCGGCAAGGCCTTTGTGTCCATCGCCGAGCGGGCCGAGGCCGATCTTCGGGAACTCCTCGAAGTGCCCGACAACTACCGGGTGCTGTTTCTGCAGGGTGGCGCCACCGCCCAGTTCTCGGCAGTGCCTCTGAACCTGATCGGCGACGCCTCGAGCGTCGACTACGTCAACACCGGCAGCTGGTCGAAAAAGGCCATTGCCGAGGCGCGCAAGTACACGGCGGTCAACGTGGCGGCCGAGGGGGGCAATGGTGACCCCATGGCGATTCCGCCCCAGTCCGAGTGGCAGTGCGATCCCAATGCCGCCTATCTGCACTACTGCGCCAATGAGACCATTACCGGTGTCGAATTCCCCGAGATCCCGGATGCGGGCGACGTGCCGCTGGTCAGCGACCTGTCATCGACATTTCTGTCGCGGCCGCTGGACGTCTCGCGATTTGGCGTCATCTACGCCGGCGCCCAGAAGAACTTTGGCCCCGCGGGCTTGACCGTGGTGATTGTCCGCGATGATCTGCTGGATCGCGCCAGCGCCCAGGTCCCGGCGATCTGGGACTATCGGCGTCAGGCCGAGGCCGACTCCATGCTCAACACGCCGGCCACCTACAGCCTCTACATTGCCGGCCTGGTGTTCCAGTGGCTCAAGGACGAGGGCGGACTGGCCGCGATGGGCGAGATCAACCGACGCAAGGCCGCCCGGCTCTACCAGGCCATCGACGATTCGGCGTTCTACCGTAACCCGGTGGCCCCGGATGCGCGGTCCTGGATGAATGTGCCGTTCGTGCTGGCTGATGATTCGCTGGACGCCACGTTCCTCAAGGAGGCCAGTGCCGCCGGTCTGGAGACTCTCAAGGGTCACCGCTCGGTAGGCGGCATGCGTGCCAGCATCTACAATGCGATGCCCGAGGCCGGAGTGGATGCCCTCATCGACTTCATGGCCGATTTCGAGCGACGCCACGGATAATCGAGATAAAATGTACAAGATCCTGACATTCAATAATATTTCTCCGCGTGGACTGGAGCGCCTGCCGCGCGAGCGGTTCGAGGTTTCCTCCGAGATCCAGCATCCCGATGCGGTGCTCCTGCGCTCTGCCAAGCTCCATGACTGGGCGGTCCCGGATACGCTCAAGGCCGTGGGCCGCGCCGGTGCGGGTGTCAACAATATCCCGATGGCGGCGATGAACGAGCGCGGCATCCCGGTATTCAACGCGCCGGGCGCCAACGCCAACGCGGTCAAGGAGCTGGTGCTGGCCGGTATGTTCCTCGCCGCTCGCAATATCTGCCCCGCCTGGGCCTTTGCCCAGACGCTCGAAGGCGATGACGCCGCGATGAACAAGGCGGCCGAAGCCGGCAAAAAGCAGTTCACCGGCTTTGAACTGCCCGGGCGCACGCTGGGCGTGATCGGCCTCGGGGCCATCGGCGTCAGCGTCGCCAATGCCGCCGCTGCGCTGGGCATGAAGGTGGTCGGCTATGATCCCAAGATCACCGTGCGCAGCGCCTGGAATCTGCAGTCGGGGGTCTACCGTGCGCAGAGTGTCGACGAGGTGATGACCGCCTCGGACATTGTCACGCTGCATGTGCCGGAGGTGGACGAGACCCGCGGCATGATCAATGCCGCGCGCCTGGCCGCCTCGCGCGAGGGGCAGGTCCTGCTCAACTTTGCGCGTGCCGGCATCGTCGATGACGACGCCATCGTCAAGGCGCTGGACGAGGGTCGGCTGGGCCGCTACGTCTGCGATTTCCCCGCCGCGGCACTCAAGGGGCACGACGGTGTGGTCGCACTGCCGCACATCGGTGCCTCGACCAACGAGGCGCAGGAGAACTGCGCGATCATGGCCGCCGACGAGATCCGCGACTTTCTCGAGACCGGCAACGTCACCAACTCCGTCAACTTTCCCGAGCTCATCCTGCCGCGCAATGCCGGGGGCGACCGCCTGACCGTGGTCAACGCCAACGTCCCCAACATGCTCGGGCAGATCTCCTCGGCACTGGCCGAGGCGGGCCTCAACATCGACGACATGTACAACAAGTCGCAGGGCGAACTCGCCTACAGCGTGGCCGATGTCGGCGGCACGATCCCGCCGGCGGTCATCGAGCAGCTGCAGGGCATTGATGGCGTGCTCATGGTTCGGGTTATCTAGCGACTGACAACGGGGGGCGAGCGTGAACGACGAAACGCTGAAGCGCATCCGGGCGCGCATCGACGGCATTGATGATCAGATCCTGGCGTTGGTCAACGAGCGGGCCGCGGCGGCGGCCGAGGTGGCCGGGGCCAAGCAGGCTGCTGGCGAGTCGGCGGATTTCTACCGGCCGGCGCGCGAGGCGGAGGTGCTGCGGCGGCTTCGTGATGCCAATGCCGGGCCGCTGACCGATGCCGATGTCACGCGGCTTTTCCGCGAGATCATGTCCTCCTGTCTGGCCCTGCAGCGTCCCCTGACCGTGGCCTTTCTGGGGCCCGAAGGTACCTTTACCCAGGAGGCCGCGCTGAAGCACTTCGGTCACTCCGTCGACAGCCGGCCCATGGACAACATCGACGCGGTCTTCCGTGAGGTGGAGTCCGGTGAAGCCGCCTACGGCGTGGTGCCGGTGGAGAACTCCACCGAGGGCATGGTCACGCATACCCTCGATCGGCTGCCATCCTCGCCGCTGCAGATTGTCGGCGAGGTGGAGATGCCGGTGGTGCACAGCCTCGCGACCCGGGCCGCGGACGTCGCCTCGATTCAGCGCGTCTACTCGCACAGCCAGGGGCTTGCGCAGTGTCGGTCGTGGCTCGACCGGCATCTGCCGGCGGTGGATCGCATTCCCGTGGCGAGCACCGCCGAGGCCGCCCGCCTGGCCAGCCTCGATGACAGCGCGGCGGCTATCGCCTCCGAGGCGGCCGCTGAGCGTTACGAGCTGCCGATCCTGCAGGCCGCTATGCAGGACGGATCGCGTAATGCGACGCGGTTTCTGGTGCTGGGCCGCGAGAGCCCGGAACCCACCGGCGAGGACAAGACATCGCTGGTCATCGCTCGGGAAAATCGCCCGGGCGGTCTCGCGGGGTTGCTCGCGCCGCTGGCGCGCTACGGGCTGAACATGACCCGGCTCGAATCCCGGCCGTCGCCGGAAGGCATGTGGGAGTATGTGTTTTTCGTCGATCTGCTGGGTCATGCCGAGGATCCCGATCTCAAGCGTGCGCTGGGCGAAATGCAGAAGCTCGCCAGTCTGCTCAAGGTGCTGGGCTCGTATCCGCGCTCGGTGGTCTAGGTCGCCGGCTTGAACACCCAGCCACGACGGATCTGCCTGGTCGGCGTTGGCCTGATTGCCGGGTCACTGGGCCTGGCGCTCAAACGCGCCAGCGCCACCGAGTGCATCATTGGCCTCGGCCGTGACCCGCAGCGCCTGGCGCGCGCTCGGGCCGTGGGCGCCATCGATCATGGCACCACGGACCCGGCCCAGGCACTGGCCGATGCCGATATGGTGGTGCTGGGGGTGCCACTGGGGGCCACCGCGGCGGTGCTGCGTGACCTCGAACCCCATCTGCGTGACGAACAGGTGATCACCGATGTGGGCAGTGCCAAGGGCTGCGTCGTGGACGACACCCGCACCGCGCTGGGCCGGCTGCCGGCGGGGTTCGTGCCCGGCCATCCCATCGCCGGCACCGAGCACAGTGGTGTCGAAGCGGCATTCGCCGAGCTGTTCGACGGCCGGCGAGTGATTATCACGCCGCTCGAATCCAGCGCCCCGGCGGCGGTCAGCGCCGTCGACTGGTTATGGCGGCAGGCGGGTGCCGAGGTGACCGCCATGTCCGTCGACCATCACGATCGCATGCTGGCGATCACCTCGCACCTGCCGCACCTGCTCGCGTTTGGCCTCGTGGACATGCTGGCCCATGAACCTGATCACGAGGAAATCCTCGGCTACGCCGCCGGCGGATTCCGCGACTTTACCCGTATCGCCTCCAGTGATCCGGTGATGTGGCGGGACATCTGTCTGGGCAACCGCGACGCGGTCCTCGAGGCGCTGGGGCATTTCCGCCGCGACCTCGAGCAGTTGACCGAGAAGGTTGAAGCGGCCGACGCAAGCGGGCTCGAAGGGGTATTCCGCAGCGCCAAAGCCACCCGCGACGCCCACAAACACGGATTCGAGCGCTGATGCAGCCAGGAACACCATCATGACCGAGACAACCGAGCGCCGGTTTATCGTTGAGCCCGGCGGCACACTGAGTGGCACACTGCAGGTCCCCGGTGACAAGTCCATTTCGCACCGGGCGGTCATGCTCGGTGCCGTTGCCGAGGGCGAGACCGCGGTCAGCGGCTTTCTGGACGGCGATGATGCCATGGCGACCCTGGCCGCTATGCGTGCCCTGGGGGTTGTCATCGAGGGGCCCGAGCAGGGGCGGCTGCGCATTCAGGGGGTCGGCCTGAGCGGGCTGCGCGAGGCCTCCGGGGCGCTGGATCTGGGCAATTCGGGGACCTCCATGCGCCTGCTCGCCGGCCTGCTGGCGGGCCAGCGGTTTGCGAGTCGACTGGTGGGAGATCACTCGCTGATGCGGCGGCCCATGCGCCGGGTGACCGAGCCCCTGGGGCGGATGGGGGCCCGGATCGGCACCGAGCCGGACGGCACCGCGCCACTGGTGATTGCGCCCGTCGCCGCGCTCGAGGGCATCGACTACGATCTGCCGGTGGCGAGCGCCCAGGTCAAATCCGCCCTGTTGCTGGCCGGGCTGTATGCAAGCGGCGAGACCCGCGTTACCGAACCCGCGGTTACCCGCGACCACACCGAGCGCATGCTCGAGGCCTTCGGCGCCGATGTCCGCGTGACCGGGTCGCAGGTGAGCGTCCGCGGTGGTCCCCGACTGCAAGGCGGCCCGGTCGTGGTGCCGGGCGATATCTCCTCGGCCGCGTTCTTTCTGGTCGGCGCCTCGATTGCCGGGGCCGGCACGCTGACGCTGGTCAATGTCGGGCTCAATCCGACCCGCACCGGTGTTATCGATATCCTCCAGCGAATGGGGGCGCGGATCCATGTCGAGCGCGAGGACACCGGAGCCGGCGAACCGGTGGCCACCCTGACGGTGGAGCCATCGCGACTGCAGGGCATCGCGATCCCGCCCGATCAGGTGCCGCTTGCGATTGACGAGTTTCCAGCGCTGTTCATTGCCGCGGCCTGCGCCGAGGGCGAGACCACACTGACCGGCGCGGAGGAGCTGCGGGTCAAGGAAAGCGACCGCATCGCGGTAATGGCCGACGGTCTCGGTGCCCTCGGCATCCAGGCCGAGCCGACCCCCGACGGGATTCGCATCGTCGGCGGCCCCCTGCACGGCGGGCATGTTCAGGCCCATGGCGATCACCGCATCGCTATGGCCTTTGCCATGGCCGGGCTGGTGGCGGATGCGCCAATTGCCATCGACGGCTGCAGCGAGGTGGATACGTCCTTTCCCGGTTTTGTCGAGCGCGCCCGCGAGGCCGGGCTGCGGATTCACAGCGAGGAGGGATCGGCATGACAGATCGCCCGGCAGTCATCACCATCGACGGGCCCGGCGGTGCCGGCAAGGGCACGATCGCGCGCGCAGTGGCGCAGCGGCTGGGTTTTCACCTGCTCGACAGCGGCGCCATCTACCGGCTTCTGGCGCTGGCCTCGTTGCGTGACGGGATCGCCCCCGACGATCTGCCGCGCCTCACCGAGCGGGCTGAGCAGCTGGATATCGATTTTCGGGTCGACGGTGAGCATGCGGGTGAAGCCATGCTCGATGGTCAGCCGGTGGGGAAGGCGATCCGCGACGAGGCCTGCGGCGAGCGGGCGTCGGTGCTGGCGGCGCTGTCGCCGGTGCGTGACGCGCTCAAGGCCCGCCAGCGAGCGTTTCGTCAGGCGCCCGGACTGGTCGCCGATGGCCGCGACATGGGGACCGTCATCTTCCCCGACGCACCGGTCAAGATCTTCCTCACCGCGAGCGCCGAGGAGCGGGCGCGTCGACGGCATAAGCAGTTGATGGAACAGGGTGTTACTGCTAGTCTCGACGATCTTCTGGATGAGCTGAAGGCCCGTGACGCTCGCGATTCGCAGCGCCAGACCGCGCCGCTCAGACCGGCAGAAGACGCGGTCACCGTGGATACGACCGGGGCGTCGATCGATACGGTGATCCAGACAGTGATGGAGCGGGCTCGGGCCTGTCTCCAATAGGGGGTGCCGCCGGAGTGGCGCCGTTTTTTTCAGCAACCAAATGGATCGGCCTGTCGATCCCGGATCAAATCATCCCATGAGCGAAAGCTTTGCAGAACTTTTCGAAGAGAGCCTTGTACAGACCGACATGCGGCCGGGCTCGATTGTCACCGCCCAAGTGGTCGCCGTTGACGGCGAGGACGTGGTTGTCAATGCCGGGCTGAAGTCCGAGGCGGTCATCCCGCTTCGTCAGTTCACCAATGAGAACGGCGAAGTCGAAGTCAGCGTGGGGGACGACGTGGAAGTCGCCCTCGACGCGGTCGAGGACGGGAGCGGCGAGACACGCCTGTCCCGCGAGAAGGCCAAACGGGCCCGTGCCTGGCGGGTGCTCGAGGCAGCCTACGAGAACAGCGAAACCGTCAACGGTCAGATCAGCGGCAAGGTCAAGGGCGGGTTTACCGTCGATCTCGGACACATCCGGGCCTTCCTGCCGGGCTCGCTCGTGGACATCCGGCCGGTGCGCGACACCACGTATCTCGAGGGCAAGGATCTCGAGTTCAAGGTGATCAAGCTCGATGCCCGCCGCAACAACGTGGTCGTCTCGCGCCGCGCGGTGGTCGAGGAAGAGTACAGCGCCGAGCGCGAAGCGCTGCTCGAAAAGCTCCAGGAAGGCCAGTCCATCAAGGGCATCGTCAAAAACCTCACGGACTACGGCGCCTTCGTCGACCTGGGGGGCATCGATGGCCTGCTGCATATCACCGATATGGCCTGGCGCCGCGTCAAGCACCCCTCCGAGGTGGTGGACGTCGGTCAGGAGATCGAGGTCAAGGTTCTCAAGTTCGACCGCGAGCGCAATCGTGTCTCGCTGGGCCTCAAGCAGCTGGGCGAGGATCCGTGGGAGGCCATCGCGCGCCGCTATCCGGAAAGCAGCCGGGTGGTGGGCAAGGTCACCAACATCACCGATTACGGTGCATTCGTCGAGATCGAAGAGGGCGTCGAGGGCCTGGTCCATGTCTCCGAGATGGACTGGACCAACAAGAACGTCAATCCCGCCAAGATGGTCTCGGTGGGCGATGAGGTTGAGGTCATGATCCTCGACATCGACGAGGAGCGTCGCCGCATTTCGCTGGGCATGAAGCAGTGCCAGCCGAACCCGTGGGACGAGTTTGCCGCCACCCGCAACAAGGGTGACCGTGTGACCGGCACCATCAAGTCGATCACCGACTTCGGTATTTTTGTCGGCCTCGAGGGCGGCATCGACGGCCTGGTCCATCTCTCGGACCTGTCCTGGAGCGATGCCGGCGAGGAAGCGATCCGCGACTTCCAGAAGGGCGAAGAGGTCGAGGCCGTCGTCCTGTCGGTGGACCCGGAGCGCGAGCGGATCAGCCTGGGCGTCAAGCAGCTGGCACAGGATCCGGTGTCGCAGTGGGTGGCCAACCATCCCAAGGGGACCGTGGTGACCGGGACAGCCAGCGAGGTGGACGCCAAGGGCGTGGTCGTTGATCTCGACGAAGAGGTCCAGGGCTATGTCCGCGCCGCCGATCTGGCTCAGGAGCGCACTGATGACGCGCGCTCGCTGGTCAGTCAGGGCGACGAGGTCGAGGCCAAGGTGATGGCGGTCGATCGGCGCAATCGCATGATCAGCCTGTCTGTCCGGGCCAAGGACCAGCAGGACGAGCGTGAGGCGCTGGAAGGCTTTGGCAGCACCGGCGCCGCCGGTACGACGACGCTGGGCGATCTGCTCAAGGAGCAGATGGGTGACCGCGGCAACGACAGCTGAGGCCGTCGGTAGTGTGGGTGGCCCGGCGCAGCAGCGACGGACCACCCACACGGTAACGAGGGTTAAGTCCGCATGACCAAGTCCGAATTGATTGACCGGATTGCCAGTCAGCAACAGCAACTGGCACAGCGGGACGTCGAGTTGGCCGTCAAAACCCTGCTCGAACAGATGAGTGAATCCCTTGCCGGCGGTCATCGTATCGAGATCCGCGGGTTTGGGAGTTTTGCCCTCCATCATCGCCCGCCGCGTATTGGCCGCAACCCGCGCACGGGCGAGCCCGTCTCCCTGCCCGGCAAGTATGTCCCGCACTTCAAGCCCGGCAAGGCCATGCGCCAGCGGGTCGACGAAAGTGGGCGCCGGTCCGCCGGGGAGGACGTATGAAACGCCTGATCGTGCTATTGCTGGCATTGGTCGTGGTCGCCGTGGGGCTGAGCTTTGCCATGCTCAACTCCGAGCCGATCACGCTGGATTTCTACCTCGGTGAGCTTTCGCTCCCCGTATCACTCTGGCTGGTGCTGGCCCTTGCGGTGGGTGTCCTGCTGGGGCTGGGCTCGGCGCTGGGGATCCTGACCCGCCAGCGCTGGCAGCTCAACCGGCTTCGGCGCGAGGCTGCCTCGTCGCGCGAAGAGGTCTCGGAACTACGCAAGTTGCCGCTCCGGACCCACAACTGATCATGTGGCAAGCGCTCTGGCTGCTACTCCCGCTGGCAGCCCTGTCCGGCTGGTGGATCGGCCGCCGGTCGTCGCCTTCGGAATCCGGCTCTCCCCGCCTGCCGGCGGATTATTTCCAGGGGCTCAATTATCTGCTCAACGAGCAGCCCGACCGCGCCATCGAGGTCTTCACCCGCATGGTCGAGGTGGACTCCGAGACCGTCGAAACGCATCTAACCCTGGGCAATCTGTTTCGCCGCCGCGGCGAGGCCGATCGCGCCGTGCGCATCCATCAGAATCTGATTGCGCGCCCATCGCTGGCCCCTGAGCAGCGCGCCGCCGCGTTACTGGAACTTGGGCGGGACTACCTCGCAGCGGGGCTTCTGGATCGGGCCGAAACGCTGTTCATCGAGGCGATGGAATTCCCCGATTTTCGCGTCCAGTCACTCCAGTCACTGCTTGAGATTTATCAGCAGGAGGGCGAGTGGGACGCGGCGATCACCACCGCGCAGCGGCTGCAGCGCGCTGACGGACGCGATCTGCACACCGAAATGGCGCAGTTTGCCTGCGAGCAGGCCGAACGCCTGCGCCGCCAGCACGGTGAGCCCTCGGCGATTCGTCAGATTCTGCGGCGGGCCATGCACTTTGATCGGTCCTGCGTGCGGGCATCGCTGCTAAAAGCCGATCTTGAGCAGGACGAGGGGCGCTGGCGGGCGGCCATCAAGGCGTGTGAGGCGGTCAAGCATCAGGACCCGGACTATATTCCCGAGGTCTTGCCCCGGCTCGAGACCGCCTATGGGGCCGTCAATGACCACCGTGGGTTTCGCCAGGCGCTCACCCGGTTACTCGATCGACAGCCCACGGTTTCGGTGATCCTCAAGTTGAGCGAGCTGATCGAGGCGGACGATGGGCGCGAATCGGCGGTGGAGTTCCTCGCATCACAGCTCCGCGAGCGGCCCTCGGTGCGCGGGCTCAACCGGCTGATCGAGCTCAATATCCAGGACGATGACATGGATGAGCGCCGGCAGCGCGATCTGAATGTCCTGCGCGAGCTCTTCCAGGCCCTGCTGGCTGATCGTCTGCCGTATCGCTGCGTGAGTTGTGGGTTTGAGGGGCGTCAATTGCATTGGCAGTGCCCGAGCTGTCGGGGCTGGGCCACCATCAAACCGCGCCGCGGACTGGAGGGAGAATGAACCCCGCGCCAAGCCTGATCGTTGCGCTCGATTACGACGACCCTGCCGCCGCCCGGCGGCTGGTGGACAACCTGCCGGTTGGCGGTTGCCGGCTGAAGGTAGGCAAGACGCTGTTTACGCGTGCGGGTCCGGCGCTGATCGAGGAATGGGCCCGCGACGGCTGGGAGGTATTCCTTGATCTCAAATTCCACGACATTCCGAACACCGTTGCCGGTGCCTGCCGTGCCGCCGCGGATCTGGGTGTCTGGATGGTCAACGTCCACGCCCTTGGGGGGCCGGCGATGCTGGCCGCGGCGCGCGCGGCGGTGGATGCGCAGTCAGGGTCGGCGCCGCTGCTGACGGCGGTCACCGTGTTGACCAGCCATGATCAGGCCACGCTCGATGCCATCGGGCTGCGCGGGACACCCGCCGATGCGGTGACACGGCTCACCGGGCTTGCCACGGCCGCCGGTCTGGATGGTGTGGTCTGTTCGGGCGAAGAAGCCGGCGCGGTGCGTGATCAGGCCGGCCCCGGCTTTCGTCGGGTGACGCCCGGCGTGCGGCCGGCCGACTCGGCGCGTGGCGATCAGCGTCGGGTGCTGACGCCTGCCGCCGCGATCCGAGCCGGGGCGACGGACCTGGTGGTGGGGCGGCCGATTACCCAGGCTGCCGACCCGGCGCACGCCGTCGAGATCATTCTCGCTGAGATGCAGGTCACAGCGAGCGCCATGGACGAGCGCTAGGCTTCGGGTGTCATTAGCCCAACCAAGGAGCCTGCTATGACTGTTTCGCGTTCCCTCGGCCTGCTGGCCGTTTCCAGCCTGATTGCCGGTGCCGCCGTCGCCAGCACCGATCCTGTCAATGTCAACGAGGCCGGCATCGACCGTCTCCAGCAGCTCAACGGCGTCGGCCCGGCGACGGCTGAGGCCATCATTCAGGACCGTCAGGAGAATGGGCCATTCGATCGCATCGACGCCATGACCCGCGTC
>Ga0207414_1000143_pt1 | contig 35840 bp, 34 predicted proteins | sample PonA231FremontCA_2_FD_187269 | JGI IMG/M metagenome (GOLD analysis project Ga0207414, IMG submission 187269) | Marine sediment microbial community from Fremont, CA, USA - Pond A23 Sediment 1 (SPAdes) | ecosystem: Environmental > Aquatic > Marine > Unclassified | place: USA: Fremont, California...
ATAACTACAACCCCTAAATTCATCCTTTCTTCCCCCTTAGGAAACATCCAAATATAGCCTCCGGGAGCGATCTCATTACCAATCAAAAAATGAACATAATCACTCTCAAAATCTACACCTGTAACTAAATATTGGGCACATTTTTCAACATCATTTACGTTCAGAGAAGTATCTAGACCGGCCCAACCACCCACCTGACTTTCAACACCATCAGCCCCGACCACCATGCTAGCCTCAACTTCGAATTGCCCCTGTCTATCACACAGCTCTAAAGAGACATGCACATCTTCACGGTTCAACCCTCTTGCCTCCGTACCTACTTTCAAATTTGCACCAGCTTTCGCAGCTTTATCCGCCAAATCTCTATCAAAAAGCTTTCTCTCAAGAATATACCCCACCGCCTCATCCGAATTTTCACCGGCCAACTCAATATGCTCCTCGTTAGGAAAGTGAACTCTGGCTTCGGTCACTTCAGCTGAAATCCACTCATCTTCAACATCATAAAATTCCTGAAGGTTCTCCTTACCTATCCCTTCACCACATCTTACAGGAGTCCCTATCTCCTCCTTTCTATCCACCAACAAAACTTCCAAACCTTTCTCCGCAGCCACCTTTGCAGTATGACTCCCTCCGGGTCCTGCTCCAACTACAATTAAATCATAGTCAGTCAACTAACACCCCTCCTTTACTAAAGCATCTCTCGGACAAACTTCTACACATTTATGACACATTTCGCATTTATCATTATCTATGGAAAGAGAATCCAAAGAAATCCTAATAGCTTCATGCCCACACACAGCGACACAAGCTCCGCAAAGCACACAACTCCCTTCTTCAACTTTGATTTCATTATCGCTCAAGAAGACCAACTATATTCTTCAATAACCTATCAGATAATAAAAATCAACTCCCCAAGGCAATCATTAAGGTTAGTATCCGAAGATATAAACTGAATCTGTTATTAAAGTCTTATCTTCGACTTTACAATTTCCATAGTATTAGTGAAAAATATCAAGTGTTTCCATTTTTTTGTTACACCCATAACAAAAAAATGATAACGATAAAGAGACTCATCTCTTTAGTAAAATATTAATGAACGAACAATGGGGCGGCGGGGATTCGAACCCCGGGTCTCCAGCTTTTTCGCTCTTCGAGTCCCGAAGCTGGTGTCATAAACCTAGCTTGACCACCGCCCCGCAAACACAGGGCTATTCTCTTTCCAAAATCTTCTCTATTTCTCTCTCCATCAGGTCTGGCGGTGCATCGGAAATGCTGATGCTCTGACTCTGACCTCTATGACCCCCTCTTGACTCTTCCTTATCCACTATCCCTAGGGTCTCCAACTTGTCTATATATTTTAAAAATTGAACGTGTTCTCTAGATTCTTCTTCGTATTCTTCACAAACTATGTTATATGACTCTTCCAATTCTCCAGTGAGAACAAAAGCCTTATCGGAATTCTTCAACCTGCGAGAAAGTGCTAATAGGGAAAGAAGTTCGTGTTTCTTTAAATCTTGAAGCACATCTTTCCGAATCCCCGGATTAATCTCCGATTTGGCTTTTCTAGCATGGTTCGGTAAAACCTCGCCTCTACTATCTTTGTCGGCTATTCTGCCGGCATACCATAACAATTCCAAAGCGAACCTCGCGTCACCTCGCCGAGCGGCAATGTCAGATATCAAGTCTAAAGTTTCCATCTGAATCATTTCCGAGTGAAATGCTTTCTCCGCTCTTTGGTCCAAAATATCGTAAAGTTGATCAGAACTGTATTTGTCCATCCGGATTAGATTATGCATGAATGTGCTTCGAGTAGCTTCATCCAAATCATCCAAGAAATCCGGTGAAAAAGAGGTGGCTATTATGCTGATCCTGTTCTCGGACTCGGATTCTTCTGAAGCTCTGGACAAGGAATATAACAAATCAGGGCCGTTCTGTTTTATGAAATAATCAATCTCATCCAAAGTCATCAATAGAAACGTATCTTTCTTTTCCAAGTGGTCGATGATATGGTTCATTATCTCTTGCGGAGCAAACCCTCTTCTCGGTACGCTCAGAGGAAAATTGGAGGCCAAATCGTTCAAAACCATTTGAGGGGAGCCCTGTTTACGGCAATTGACATGGACATATTTCAAATCGACATCGCTATTCTTCGCTCTATCCTCCAGCTCCTTTCCGAATCGGGATGCAAGGGCCGTCTTTCCGACTCCTACAGGGCCGGAGATAAGTACTCTTTGACTGGCTCTGTCTTCTAAGACGGGTTTGAATAGGCGAACTAGTTCTCTGAATTCTTCGTCCCTATGGACAAGCTCTTCAGGGACATAATCGGGCGATAGTTTAGACTGGTCCTTGAAAACGCTCTTCTTACCCATCTCCTCTTCAAACATATCATCATACATTCTCTCATTCAACTATTTCGACGAGATAACTAAAAAGGTTGAATATCTTAGAACATCAGGAAAAAAAGACCCAGAATAGCTAACAGAACGACCACTCCTGCGATAAAGATAAATTCTAAACCTCTCTTTTCTTTCACATATCTCAAGTAACTAGTGAAGGCAAGCCCTACAACCACGAAGGCAAAGGAAAGAACGACAAATAAGGATAAAGTCCCTGGCAAATTGGACTCCCACATCCACCCTCTCTCCCAATCGCTACTTAGTTTCCTAACGGAGTTTGTCAAAAGCGTTGTCGAAACCTTCAAATTATTCCCTTCGACCAGTTCGAACCTATCCTTGACCGTATTGACCATCCAAAGAGGATTTTCACCATCCCCCGAGACCCAATATATCCTAGTAGAAGGGAAATTTCCACTGCCAAAGCTCAGATACTCATAATTTTCTCCAAATGTACGAAAATCATCTTTCTCACCGAATGAATAATTCAGACCTAAATTATCTGCAATCCTCGCAATATATTTATCAAACCAATGGTTCGAAATTCCCTTCACCCCTATTCTCAAACCGTCAGAGGGGCCAGAAGATATAGAGTTCACGTTGAAAATGGCTGCAATGCTGTCTGGCTTTACGTTTTCCAGATATTTATCAGCGCCCTTGGAACCATACTTTTTAGCCCCAAGAGAAACGAATTCCACCGTTTTGTCCAGGTTTTTACCGGATAATTTTTTCGCCACTTCTAACATCACGGCAACTCCTGTAGCACTGTCTACGGCTCCGGGAGAAAACACGGTATCATGATGGCAAGCTACAATGACTTTTTCTTCTCTCTTCCCGGGAAGTGTGGCCACAACATTATGTGAGGTGAGTTCTCTGGTTTCAGCATCTACGCTTAGACTCATGACAACATCTCCATTATCTAAAATCCGAATCAACTCCTCAGCATCTTGAGAAGAAATAGTGACTGTAGGAATCTCTAATGAGGGTCTAGATGGAACATAAGACCAGGTGGGAGTATTTTCTCTGTAAAGAATAACGGCTGATGGGGAATATTTGTAAATTTTTTCCAGATCATTTTCCGAAGTGAGTATTATCTTGTTTTCGAGAAATCGATTATTTTCCGAGGCGTTTTCCAGGTATCTCAACTCTGCGGTTACATTGTCCACCGGAGGTGATCGGATTATCGGCGCGAACTGATAATTTTCTTCGTGTGGTTTTTCCATCGATAGATGACCATCTTTGAAATCGTAACCGTTTTCCAACTTGAAATTTTCTACCTTCGTGGAAAGACCATAACTCTCAAACTCTTTCTGAATATACCTCACGGCCTCGTCCTCACCTGCAGTCCCGGCCAATCCGGGCCAATTCTCGGTCAAGGTCTTTACGTGAGATATCTCTCCAGACTGAGAATTATCGGCTCCGGCCGTCAGTGGAATGAAAGCGAAAAATATCAGCAGCAAAACAGAGAACAGTTTTAGGTAAGTTTTTTTCATTTTATCAATCTCCATTTTAAATCTAAGTTAGTCTTTCGGTTGAAGAAGTATGACCGTTCAAATTTTAAAATAGAGATATTTCTAACCATTTTCGAACCTAGTTATTTATTTCGATTTCGGCAGGTAAAACTTATTTGGAAACATATACTCGGAAAAGAGTTGTCAAATCTGCGATGATTCAAGCTACGGGTATAGGGCGCTTGATGTCGTAACCTAGAATGACTCTACCGTATCCGCGAAGCTCTTCGTTCAAATCAGGGTCGCCAGTATCTACCTTGAGTTGAGGTGTTTGAGCCAACTTGTTAGGTGTAGCGATGATTCGGATGTTGTCGGTGCCGACTTCTCGTATTACCTTAGGGCTGATCTGTTGATTTCCCCGGCCGAAGACAAAACCTTGCTGACCTATCGGGCTTACAATAATTTCGGCTTCCGTATTTTCCTCCAACATTTCCAAAATTTCCCCTTCGGTAACATCGGAAGCGACCAATTCCCCATCCTTGATCAGGTCTACACCTAGAAGGGTGGATTGGGGAATATCTAACTGTTCCGCGACCGCACGAGTGGTCGTTCCAGGGCCCAAGATATACAATCGGTCCTTATCCATCCTTTCAACTATCCATTCCGCTATCTCTCCTTGGTCCTCGACCTCTGAACCGGAAGTCACAGTAGGTGATTTGGCCGCTTGAACCCAGCGAGGATCGTAAGGAGATTTTCCGTAACCTTTCAAATCAGTGTCCAACTCGTTTTGCCGGAAAGCATCCTCATCTACATCCACCACCTCTGCCTCTCTCAAAGGAAGGTCATCTCCTCGCAGGTACCTAGCCACCAACCTTCCTCCTATTTCAGGAGTGTTGGCGAAAACGGCCGAATGCATCTTGACACCTGTAGGGATGCCCAGCATCGGGGCCTCTTGGTCTAAAACTTCTAAGATATCCGTGGCCGTGCCATCACCCCCGGCAAACAAAACGATATCAATCCCTTTCTCCAAAAATGATTCTAAAGCCCTTTTTGTGTCCTCCGGAGTCGTTTCACCCGACTTTACGTCACAGACCACCTCGTAATCCAAGCCGGTTTCCTCGACCTCGCTCTGCCCCATCTCATCCGAACAAGTGTAGATGAAAGTGGAAGCATCGGACCCCTCCAGTTTTTTCAGGGCCTTGATGGCCCTTTCAGGTGCTACCGGTTCGGCCCCCCTTTTTTTGGCCTTTTCGACTATTCCGGCCCCGTCCGTACCTTTCAAACCGACCTTTCCACCCATGCCGGCTACAGGATTAACCAGGAACCCGATCTTTTTTGATTTTTCAGACAATTTTAACTCCTCTGAAGTGTTTAACACTCCTCTGAACAATATTTCACCAACTGATTTATCATTTATCTTCCAGGCATGGCAAACAAGCGGTCAGTTTAAGTGAAGGATTTGAAAATTTTGAGCGGATGTCAAATATTTAGAGAATTAGGGTAGGCTTGATTACTGATGAACGTTAAAATTTTGAAAAAGCCGGTGATAAAATTTCAGGAAAAAACGATAAAGAAAAATTCTTCACAAAAAAATTTCCGGAAGCAGTGAAAAAGAACAGATCATTGATAATAATAGTATTGATCATATTTTCCGCAACGATCGGAACTGCATACGGCGCTAATAGAACGGCCCCTAACCCTGTAGACAATTATATCGAATCTCAAACCGAACAATTTCAGGATTTGATGGAAATAGAAGCCCAAGAAGAAAGAACCGTGCCAGGATGGATATTCTTCTTTCTGAAAAACAACATAACCGCAACAGTGCAGACTATAGGTCTGGGAACATTCTTCGGAATATTTTCCATCTTCAGCCTGGCAATAAACGGGCTCTTAATAGGTCACGTCGTGCCCCAAGCCGGGTTATCGATTACTTCCACATTCTCATTACTACTCCCTCATGGCGTATTCGAACTCACAGCATACATACTGGCCGCGACCTGCGGGGTGAAATTAGGAATAGCAAGCTACAAATCGATCAGAGGCGAAAAGTTAAAGCCTCTAAAAGAAGCTGGAAAAGAAATTAGATACATAATACCTTCAGTACTCCTACTGATAACAATCGCGGCAATAATAGAAGGTATACTAGGACCTCATAAAGAGATGATAACTAGCAGTCTAAACCTACAAATCGGACTCATAACGTTTAGTTTAATCTCCTTGGGCTCTCTATTTTTATGGATCGGGGGGAAAATTTGAACAAAATTAGAAAGATTACTGAGATCCGACAAGGGCTTTAGAAAGCTTCTCTACGGTTTTATCAACTTCGGACTCTTCATAAGGCTCATAGGGAAGATTTGATTCTCCTGCAATGATTTCAGCCAGCTTATAGATCTGTCTCGAAGCAGAAGATTCAGGTTCATAAACTATCAACGGAGTTTCAGCACGCTCAGCCTTCTGAACAGTATCATCCTCCGGAACCTCCGGCAACAAAGTTAAGGACCCAACCGTCTCCCCCATAAAATGCTCTATCTCACCCTTAGAAATATCTGAAGACCGCCCTACCCTATTAACCACCAAACCACGAGTCCAAGTATCCACAACATTGGCCAAACGAATAGTCTTGTAACAGTCGACTAAACTGGAATAATTTGGATTGGTGACAGGGAGCATTTCCCGTGCAGCAGCGATTGAAATAATTGTGGTATCAGTCATCCCGGCAGGGGCATCTATAAGTAAAAACTCTGTCTGTTTCAATAACTGAGATATCTTGTCTTCAACGTGTTCTTGGTCTATCTCCGGCAGTGATTCGTGAACATTTTCGAATCTAAATCCTGTCGGCACCACTTTAACCCCATAATCCTCATAGATAGCTTCTTGGTAATCGGCTTCACCTGATAAAACGTCGAGGAAACTTATCGGCGGATTTTTAATACCCATCAGAATTCCCAGATTTGCCATATTTAGGTCTGCATCGAGTATCGTGACATCGTGACCTTCATTCGCTAGTGCTACTCCGAGGTTTGCTGTCAAAGTGGTTTTTCCTGTACCTCCTTTTCCGGAGGATATCGTGATTGATCTCGATTTTGACTTCATCTTACCCCTACAACTTTGAAAGTAGGGATTATTTAAAGAAATAACGATGGAGAAAAAATAGTCAAGACAGAAGTTTCACTTAAGAATAAGTAGGTTAAAACAAAACCGGAAGGGAAAAAGATGGATTTGAATGAGAGAAAAAAACTGATCGAGGAAGTCGGAGAAGAAATAATCACAGAAGAAGAACTGGAAGAATTGTTAGAAAAAAAAGACCACCCTGTAGCTTATGATGGATTTGAACCATCAGGACAAGCCCATATAGCTTTTGGAGTATACAGGGCTATGAATCTGAAGAAAATGATCAAAGCAGGGGTCCGGTTCAAACTATTACTGGCGGATTGGTACGCCTGGATAAACGATAAGATGGGTGGAGATTTAGATAAAATTCAGAAAGTCGGAGAATATTTCATAGAAGTATGGAAAGCAGCAGGAGTTCCAATGGATAAGGTCGAAATATTGTGGGCTTCAGAACTGATGAACCAAGACTATTGGAAAACAGTTCTAAAAATAGCGAAAAACCACACTCTGAACAGAACCCAAAGAGGGTTAAAAATAGCCGGTCGTGAAAGCACTGGCAAAAACCCTGCAGCATGGGTGTTCTATCCCAGCATGCAAGTTGCAGACATATTCCAATTAGACGTGGATATCTGCCAGCTCGGACAAGATCAAAGAAGAGCCAACATGTTGGCACGAGATGTGGCCCCTAAGATAGGTGAAGAGAAGCCAGTTACGATTTCCCATCATATGTTGATGGGTCTGAAATCTGAAAGTGAAGACGAGAAGATGAGTAAGAGTAAACCTTCAACTGCAATCTACGTTCATGATTCAGAAGAAGAGATCTGGGATAAGATAGAAGGGGCATACTGCCCAGCAAAACAAACAGAGGACAATCCTATCTTGGATTATTGTGAACACTTGATTTTCCGAGGTTTCGACAAGATGAAGATAGAGAGGAAAGATGAGTACGGTGGAAATATGAAATTTGAGAATTATTCAGAGTTGGAGAAAAAGTTTGAAGATGGTGAACTTCATCCTCTTGACTTGAAAAAAGCCGTCTCGGACTACATCAATCGACTTGTAAAGCCAATCAGAGAACATTTTCAAGAAGACGAAAAAGCAAAAGAGTTGTACGATTTCATTAAGAAACAGGAAATTACTAGATAAAATTAAAGATAACCACAGCCCCTTGTTTCCAGTGGAAACATTTTTCAGATATTTCCGTGATTTTGCCACCATTATTAAAGAAAAGTCAGTTTTTTAGAGAAAAACACTGATTTTCATGTTTTTTAATTGTTTATTAACATTAATTATTAATTATTTTGTTACACCCATAACAAAAAAACTGTTTATTTTTTTATTTTTATTATTACTCCAGTGGAAACGAAGGGGTGAGTGTAGAAAGCTTTTTGTTACACCCATAACAAAAAAGAGTAATGGAACTATGAAAATTGAGGAAAATACGTTAGGCAGAGTTTATAGTTTTGATTTGAAATTTGAAGGTGGTAAAAGAACTAAATTTTACAGGAAGCTCTTCGGTTTTGAGTCAAAAACTAAAAGAGAGAACGAAAATGGAGAAGAAAAAATTTATGAAAATTTTTATCCTGGAGTTGTCACACCAATACCGCATTTTCGCTTGGGTAAAAGTGTTTTAGCTGTGCCGAAGGCTGTTCAGACTAAGTTAGATGCATTTTTCAGCAAGGATGATTGGGGTGAAATAGAACTTCATTCCTTCGATGGTTTATTTCCTTCTGAGAAAAGGTTGAAATCAATGAGAAGGACGTTGGGTAGAATCAATATATCTGATGATAGATCTCTAAAATCGGAAATTGAGGCTTTGTTGAAACTAAAATCAAGGGGTAATTTAGAAAAAATGGATTTAAATCGAATTGAGATAGTTTTGGAAAAGTGTAACTATCTAATGGAAATCGATTGGTCTGATGGTAAGGAGTTTTCATCAGTACTAGAGGGAAAGTTATCTCCTCTAAGAAGGAAAATTCAGTAGTTTTTGTTACACCCATAACAAAAAATCTTTCTAAATAAGATGTTGATATTCAGGTCTAACAGAAGTCGAAAATTAAAAATAAGCAATTATGTCACTATTCTTTCTAAAATACTTTCTTGACCGGCTTTTCCAATTTCGAGCATGGTCAAATCTAAAGGATCTTCTATTTTCCATTCTGAGGGCATAAATTCATCATAATACTCTGAATGTTTAGCGTCCAGATATTTCAGATAGGGAGAAGTTGGTCCCATCGCAGGATCTCCCGGAACTCGGAAACTAATGTCGAAAACGACAAATTCCGGTCTGTCGTCTTTATTTGTGGGAACTGCACCTTGAATTCCTATTGGACCTATCATTCCAGGTGGGACCGATTCTTTTAGGGTACTCGTTAAAGATTCGGCATTTTCATAAATCATTTCTACCTTGGATTCTCGTAGAGTTTTCCCTTTATGACAAATTTCCTCATTTGTTCTGGTGAAATCTCTTTCCTTAAGCTCAAGCTGTAGGTTGGCGGGTAGATTTCTGAAACTCGTTTCATTTGTTTGTTCTCTATCTCCAAAACCGAGCAGGTCTATGTCATTGGGGAATTCTTTAGGTTTTTCCAGATTAAGTGCGTAAGAGTGAAAATTGGCATTAAGCATGGGTCCTATTACAAACTCTTCGATTGTGGCTTTTTCAAGGCCTTCTTCACTTATCTCTCCGGATTTTATCCTTTCTTCAGCCATTTCAAAATATTCTTCAGGGGTGCTTGGGTAGAAATAAGCTCTTTCCAGCGGATTGTCCTTTTGTTGTACTTTTACTACTGTTAGTCTATCAATCTCTTCAGGCCTTTCGAAAATTTTGGGTTTTCTCATCCCGGCTTTATCCATGAGATGGTATTGGTTTCTAGGAGGTTCGGCGGTTCTTTCCTCCGCTCGGAATAATTTTCTAGAACCATATATTGGTATATTGAAATCCGACTCTACATTCTCGAGCCCTGCGTATACTACGAACGATCTATTAGGGATGAATACGACATTTTCTTTTCTCATTTTTTCTTGGTTATCTTCAGAAAGCATTTCGCTCCAATCATCTAGTCTTAAAATTTCGTCGTATAACGAGGAATTGTGTTTTGAGTAGGTTTTATCCCTTCCTTTTTTTGTTATAATCATTGTGGAAAATCCGGCTTTTTTTGCCGCATAACCTATAGGTAGTGCTGAGTGGGAGCCGAAAATTCCGATTGTAATGTTTTGTTGATCGTACTCAGAAGCGATTTGCTGGATATTTTTTCTTTTTATTTCTTTATTTTCAGCCATTGTTGACACCAATTGGATTCAGTAAATTATTCTATCTAGTAGATTTTTCTCTTGGCCTGTCTTTATTTCTCTTGCCATTCTTCTTCCAGTGGACATGGGCTCGTCAAAGTAATAGGTTGAGTAGGGCGATCCTTTTGGGAAAAGGTTTGTGCCCGCCACTATTCGGCCTGAAATTTCAAATACTGTAAATCCCCTATTTGGATGATAAACTGTTTCGAGGCAAAAAGGCCCTACTAATCCTGGTGAGAATAGGTTTGAAGATTCCCTTATGACCTTTCCCCCTATTTCCATTAAATCAACCAGTAATTTTTCTCTTATTACCAAAGGTTCATTTCCTGTTACGGTATAGTCGAAGAATTCTTCAGGAAGATCCGGTAGGCCTCTATAAATTTCATCTATGGGTTCTACCCTTCTATCCATTCCTAAAATTTCCAAAGAGCCTTCGTCCATGTTGAATCCATGATCGTAAAGTGGGGAGTAGAAATAATGTGGGTAATATCTGATTCCAGGGACAAATTCTTGAATTTCGATGTTTTCTAAATCATCTTCAGAGATAAGCCCTTCCTCTAACTTTTCAGAAATCTGTTCTTCAAATTCTGCCTCTGATTTCGCCGTGAAGAATCCGCTTCCTCCTTTAGCCCCACTGAATTTTACAAATACTTTCTCATCTATCTCTGAGGGGCCTTCATAATATTTTGGCATTTGGACGTTAGAATTTTCAAGCCATTCTCTTTGTTTGCTTCTTTTTCCCTCTTGTCGGAGTGAGTCCCTGTTTCCGAAAATTGGAACTTTGAAGTCGTTAAGTAAGTTTTCGGCACCTACATATTCTACAAAAGAGCCGTGAGGAATCACTATAGTATTTTTATCTAGAAGCTTTTTTTGATTCTCTTCTCTCATGACGTCTCCGAATTTGTCAACTGTTAAAAATTCATCAGGCTTAGCTTTGGGAAAAGCACTGTAAGTTTCCTTTCTTTCTTTTGGGCATATACCTATGGTATTGAAACCTTCCAGTTTTGCGCCGTGAATTATTTGCAACGCTGAATGTGAACATAGAACACCGATAGTTAAATCCTCATCATAATCGGATAGGGTTTCTGAAATCATCTTTTTATTTACCATGATTTATCATCCTAAGTTTGGTTTGAAATAATAAAACCGTTTTCAAGAATATTTTCTTTTTTTGTCGGTTTGTTCCTTTTACATTTCTCTCGCTATTTAACTTTTCTAAAATTTAGTGGAAGAATTAATAAACAAATTGTAAATATTTAGATTGGATACTATGGGAAGCGTTAAAGATTTAGAGATTGATGAGGAGCCCACTCCAGAGAAGCCAGGTCATGGAGTATTTCATTTTTCCGACAGATATTCAGTTTTTGATTGGGGCCGTATGCCCAAAAATATCGATAAGAAAGGTGAAGCTTTGGCTTTGATGGGTGCCCACACCTTTGAAGTGTTACAGCAGGGGGGAATCGACACCCACTACAAAGGTATGGGGGAAAAAGGTGAGATAAAGAATCTTGATGAACTTGAAAACCCTTCTGAAAAGATGCATGTAAAACTAGTGAATGTAATAGAACCGGAATTCAAAGAGGGAAAATATGATTATACAGAATTACACAATTCTTCTGTCAATAATTACCTGATTCCTTTGGAAATAATATACAGAAATAGGATACCTAAAGGGTCATCAGCGAGAAGAAGATACAATCCTAAAGAACTTAATTTGGGCATGGAGGAATGGCCTGATGAGCCGGTATCGTTGAAAGAACCTATTTTAGAGGCTTCTACGAAGCTCGAAGAACAGGATAGGTATATAGATGATGAAGAGGCCAAGAGGATTTCAGGAATCTCACTCGATAAGATTTATGATATTACCGGTGAAATTAATCAGATTATCACTGAAAGGGCGGAAAAGGTGGGTTTGAGGCATGACGATGGGAAGGTCGAATTTCTCTATTCAGATGGGGAAATATTACTGGGGGACGTTGCGGGTACTTTTGACGAGGCCAGGTTTACTTTTGACGGAGTTCAGGTCAGTAAAGAAGTCTTGAGACAGGCTTATAAAAAAGAACAGCCGGAATGGGTGGAGGAGGTTAAGGAAGCTAAAGAAAAAGCTAAAGAAGAGGGCCTTAGAGATTGGAAAAAGCTTGTTGATAGAGAGCCTGGACCGTTAGGAATAGAAGATTTGGTCAGCGAAATGTATCAAGCTGGTGCAAATGAGTATATTGGAATAGATTTTTTTGACGTTAGGGATTTTTCAGATGTGGTTGAGGATTTAAAGAATACTTTGTGAATTTAAATATTTCAAATGTGTATTGATAATTATGTCGGATGAAGTTGTATTTATTCTGGGATCTGAAAAGGATGAGGATTTTATCAAGCCAGCGACTGATTTTCTTTCGGATTTAGGCATAGAATATGATGTTAGGATAGGTTCTGCTCACAAGACGCCCGAAAAAGTTTTGGAAATCTTAGGAAAGTATGAGAAAGAAGAGGGGGTAGTTTTTATAACTGTGGCGGGAAGGTCTAATGCGCTTTCTGGCTTTGTAGATGCTAATACAACTTCTCCAGTGTTGGCATGTCCTCCCTATTCGGATACTTTTTCAGGAGCAGACATTTTTTCTTCACTAAGAATGCCGAGTGGTGTTGGCCCTATGGTTGTTCTAGAACCTAAGAACGCTGCTTTGGCGGCTTTAAAGATTCTTTCTTTTAGGAAACCTACACTCGCTGAGAAGGTGGAATCCTATAGAGAAGAACTGAGAGATAACATCGAAGAGAGCGATGAAGAAATAAGTAATTAAGATTTTATTTTTTCTCAGATTAATGCAAAACCATTTTAACATCTCCCGTAAAGAATTATTTGAATGTCAAATAATCTAAATGAGGCTTGTGGAGTCGTCGGCGCCTATGACCTTGAGAATAGGGATGTGTCATCCTCATTATATTGGGGCATGATTTCTCAAAATCATAGAGGACATCAGTCCTATGGTATATTGACTGCAGAGGATGATGAATTCAAAACCGTTACTGGGATGGGATTGGTTCCAGTAAAAAACGGTGGGTCTATCAAAGAACTACAAGATTTGGATAGCAATATTGGAATTGGGCATGTTAGGTATGCTACTTCTGGAGATAAGGATAAACTTTGGGATGACATCCAGCCCTATGTCGATGAAATAGGGGGAAATAAGATTGCTATTGGTTATAATGGAAATTTGGTAAATACCACTGAGTTGAGAGAAGAGCTTGAAGAGAAGTTTGGTACTCTCTCTTCTACTTCAGATACAGAACTCCTCAGTAAAAAATTACTAGAAGGCTATGAAGATGGAGATTTAGAATCGGCTGTCGAATATTGTATGAAAGAGGTGGAAGGGTCTTTTTCCGTGGTTGGCATAGATCCGAGAGGAAGACTATTCGCTTTTCGAGATCCTTACGGAATAAAGCCGCTTTGTTATGGGTCCGATGAGGACGAAAGCGTATTTGCTGTTTCTTCAGAGAGTGTCGGTTTGAGTATCAATGGTTTAGATTACAAGGATGAAATCAAACCTGGAGAACTTTTGATAATTTCTGAAAATGGGCTTGAAAAAGAGATAGTTTTTGAAAGTGATAAGAACGCTTTTTGTTCCTTTGAATACGATTATTTTGCAAGACCTGATTCCATCTTCCACGGAAAGCCTATTTACAAAGTGAGAGAGGAATTTGGTAGAAATTTAGGCCGTGAAAACCCTGATATTACTGAAAAAGCCGATATGATAGTTTCTATTCCCAAGACTGCTGATGATGCAGCATATGGTCTTCATATGGAAACAGGTTTGCCTTGGGAAAGAGCTGTGAGAAAACATAGATATGTAACTAGCAGAGCGTTTATCTCTTCTTCCGGGGAAAGGGATAGGATTATCGATAAGAAGATTAATGTTGATTGGAGTAGAATTCGGGGAAAGAACGTGGCCATCGCTGAGGATAGCATTGTTAGGGGAACTACTTCTAGGAGCATCGTTAGAAAAATGAAGAAGGCGGGAGTAGGGGATATACATCTCTATATCACCTTCCCGAGAATAATATCGCCCTGCTTTTACGGAATTGATATGACTACCTATGATGAACTTATTGGGTCTGATCATACTCCTGAGGAGATAGCAGATGAAATAGGTGTAGCCAGTGTTAACTATCAGTCGATCGAAAACTTTGTGGATGCAATTGGTTTGGAAAAAGACGATCTATGTTTAGGTTGTATTACCGGAGACTATCCTACCCCTCAAGCTCAGAAAATTGCAAAAAAGGTTAAAGCCAAATTTGAGAAGGGAGAAGTAGAATCCGAGAGGATTTACGAGAGGTGAGAAGGTGAAAAATGTTTTAGTCATTGATGGTGGAGGAAGGGGAAATGCGATAGCACACGCTTTTTCCGAAAGCGAAAAAGTAGACCAGGTTTATGTGGCTCCAGGAAATGCAGGAGTGTATGAGTATGGAGGCGAGACTGTTCCTCTTGAAGAAGAAACTAAAGAGGACAAGATTCAAGAGATAATCGAAAAAGCTGAAAAATTGGAGATAGATTTAGTCATTCCCGGTCCAGAAGGTTGGATTTCAGCTGGAATTATAAATGAATTCAGGAAGAATACGGACATTCCGATAATGGGGCCGACCAAAGAAGCAGCATTTTTGGAAACGAGCAAGTGCGATGCAAAAGATTATTTGAATTCTATAGGAGTGCCAGTCCCCAAATATGAAAATTTTGAAAATCCTGAAGAGGCTAAAGAGTGGGCTAGAAATTTTTACGAAGAAAATCCGGACAAGAATTTGGTGCCCAAAGCTGATGGTATTGCAGCAGGTAAAGGTGCTTTTGTTTGTGATAGTCTGGAGGAAAGTTTGTCGGCGATTGAAAAGATTAGTGGTGAAGAGTTTAACGAGGAGTATGACAGGGCCGGAGAACGGATCGAAGTGGAGGAACGGTTGGATGGGGTAGAGACATCTTTCTTCGCTATTACTGATGGTGAGACGATTAAACCTTTCGGAACTGCTAAGGATTACAAAAGAAGATACGCGGATCCTGACCATTCTTTTATAGATAGATATTTTGACGGTATAAATCCGAATACGGGTGGATTAGGTGCTTATTCCCCTGAAGAAGAAGGTGACGAATTGACTGAAAAAATAATGGAACAAATCGCCAGACCTACGGTTAAAAATCTGGATGAGGACTATCAAGGTATTCTACATTTTGTTTTGATGATTATGGAAGAAGATGGAGAAAAACAACCCTACGTCTTGGAAATCAATGTACGAGACGGCGACCCAGAGGCTCAAGCTCGATTGCCACGGCTGGAATCAGATATATACGACGTTTACAGTTCGGTAGTTCAGCAAGAGTTAGAAGAGGAATCTTTGCAGTGGAGTTCAGATTATTATGTCGCCGTGTGCGTGTTCAGTGGTAGGCCTTGGGAGGACGGAAAACCTGTAGAGGGATATGCAGGGTATCCGGGCGAGTATTATAGCAAACAACCTATCTTTTTGAGGGGGCAAGAAAATGAGAGAGTCGGTGAAGAAGGGATAGGGGAGCACATCGATGGAATGGTTTACCATAATGGGACTGATCTACATCAAGGTTATATGAGAAGTAGAGGGGGAAGGGTTTTGACTTTTGTCAATAACGATGAAGATAAGGAGAAAGCTTTAGAGAAGACTTATTCAGATATTCAAGGCGAAGATGGGGGAGTTTACTTCAGCTATATGGATTATAGAGAAGATATAGCTCAGTAAATATTCGAGAATTTTGAAAAAAAAACTTATTCTTCGTATTCGAACTTTCCGAACTCTGTGTCAACACTAACTTTGTTCCCTTCTTCTCCTTTTTCACATCTGCCGATTATTTTTGCCCCCATTTCAAAGTCTTCGGCTATTTTAACGATATCATCAGCAACTTCAGGTTTCACCATTATCTCGAAACCGGTCCCCATGTTGTAGTCCTCGTACATGGCTCTCCAACTTTCTCCCGATTCTTTCTTGATTAGGTGGAATATTGGGTCCGGTTCAATCGGATTGTTTTTGATATAATGAATATTATTTCCGAGTCCGAGAGATTTTGATTGCCCTCCGCCAGTATTGTGAACCATTCCCGTGATTTTTTCTCTATGATTTTCGAGAGCTTTCCATATTACAGGAGCAAAGAATCGAGTTGGTGAGACTATAGCTTCTCCCACTGTCATTTCTAAATCTTCAAGATAGTCGTCAAAGGAAAAGCTTCCATAGTAGCCCTTTTTCGGACCTTTTATTTCAGGATATTTATCTTCGTACTCTTTTTTCATCAGGGAGTGTCTTGCTAGAGTTATCCCATTGCACATTATTCCGCTGTTCTTTTTCTCTTCGTATTCTGTTTTTCCACCACTTCTCAAGCCGACAATTTTGTCTCCGGGCTCGATGTTTTTTCCAGTGATAGCTTTGGCTATCTTCACCCTTCCATGAATAGTTCCTGAGACATCGATAGTTTTCAGCTGGTCTGGTAAATCAGCGGTTTCCCCACCAAGGAAAGAAATATCCATACCATATTCCTTCAGGAGTTTGAGTGTTTTACCGAACCCTTTGTTCAAAGCCCCTAGCACTTCCTTTTTGGGAAATGGAGCTGGATTCATAGCTATATAATCTACAAAACTGATTGGTTTTCCCCCAACTGATATGAGATCATCTATATTCATTGCTAAAACGTCTTGACCTATAGTTTCGAACCATTTGAGGTCGCCGGTTTCTTGCCAGTGAAGATAGTTCTGCACCGGTTTGCTTCCTGCTCCATCGGAGTGAAGAATTAGGCCCATCTCTTCGTTGCTAGGGTCTTGCCCTATAGTGCAAAAGGCTTCCGGGAATAAGTTGTTAATAGTGGATTTGAAAACTTCAATGCCTTCTTTTTGAGCATCGACTCCGACCTCTTCATATTTAGTGGGCATATTTTTGAGCCTCTTTGAAAATTTCTTTTTTCCAGGATTTTCTCTGATGTTCTATGAATCTTTTTTGGCGCTTGTTCCAATCCTTTTTCCAATTGTCACTGTAATCTATTATAACCCGTCCATTTTCTATTGATAGTCGTTCGTCGACGTGTAATTGGATGGCTTTTGAATATAGTCTGTGTTCGAAGATTAGAGTTCTTTTAGACAGGTCCTTTTCCTCGTCTCCTTCTTCTATCGGGACCGGTTTTTGCAAGATTATAGGTCCAGAATCAATCTCTTCTGTAGTATAGTGAATAGTGCATCCCGAAACTTTTACGCCATATTCGAGGGCTTTCTTTTGAGCTCCCAGACCTGGGAAAGAAGGAAGCAAGGAAGGATGAATGTTCATAATTCTGTTTTTGTATTTTCCCACTAGGTATGGACTGATTATTCGCATAAATCCTGCCAAGATCACTAGGGAGACATTGTTCTCTTTCAAAACGTTGTGGATTTTCTTTTCGAAGCTTTTTCTCCCATCTGAATTTTTAGGAGGTATGGCTTTTTTGGATATTTCAAATCGGTCTGCTACTTCTAGAGCCCGAGCGTCAGGATTATCTGAGATTAAAACTTCAGCTTCAACATCTTTCAAAATATCAAAATCTATGTGTTCCATGATAGCTTGGAAGTTTGAACCCCTTCCGGATGCTAGAATTCCTAATCTTTCTTTAACCAAAATATCACCGAGATAGATATTATTTACTTGCAATTAGTACATTTTCTAAAAGAATTACTCTTGTCATAGGCCCCACTCCGCCTGGAACAGGTGTTATATATGAAGATTTTTCTTTGACTTTCTCAAAATCTACATCGCCCTTTAGGTTTCCATTTGAATAGTTCATTCCTACGTCAACGACTATAGCTTCTTTTTGAATCATGTCTTCTGTGACGACGAAGTCTGGTCTGTTTCCAACTGCTGTTATTACTATTTCCGCGTTTTTCGTTTTGTTTACGATGTTTTTTGTTTTAGAATGGCAGACAGTGACTGTTGAGTTTTTGTCTAGCATTAACTTAGCGAGTGGATTTCCAACAAGGTTGGTCCTGTTAACTATGACAGTTTCTTTTCCGTTGAGATTTATGTCGTATTCGTCGAAGAATTTCATTATTCCTTTCGGGGTGCAGGGAATTAGGTCTTTTTCGAGTTGGTAGTTTCCGGTCCATAGTTTACCTACGTTGTATGGATTTAACCCGTCAACGTCTTTATCAGGGGATATGGAGTTAATTATCTCTTTTTGGTTTAGATGATCCGGGGCGGGGAGTTGAACGATGATTCCGTCGATTTCTGAATCTTGGTTTAATTCCTCTAATAGTTCTTTCACTTCTGAAATTGAGGCGTCAGATGGAAGTTTAAAGTTTTTGAAGTCAATTCCGACTTCGGAGCAGTCTTTATCTTTTAACTCGAGATATTTTTTTGAAGAAGGATTGTCCCCTATCAATACGGCTGCTAATGAGGGGTTAATATCTGAGCTTTCTATTTCTCTAGAAATATTTTCTTTAATCTTTTCTGCTAGCTTTTTTCCATCTAATAATTTGGTCATGAGCATGATTGATTTTTTATTCTGATATTATGGGGTCTATGGTATTTTCTAGGAAGTCTTTACATTTTTCTGGAACGTTTCCAACATGTTCTTCAGGATTTAGTAGCCTATCAATTTCTTCGTCTTCTAGATTTTTTCCAATTACTTCATGGTTTTTTAGTAGTTTCGGTAGGGGATTTTTGTCTCCTTCCATAACCTCTCCCCATGCTTTTCGAGAGAGAACTCTAAGTTCTTCATGCATATCCTGTCTGCTTTCACCTTTCTCCACTAGTTTCATTAAGATGGCTTCTGTTCCGGAGAAGGGTCCGAATTTTTGAAGGTTTTTCTCGACCATCTTTGGATAAATTTCTAATCCAGATAGTAGTCTTTGGTAAAGATTTAGTATCTCATCTACGGCTAGGAAACTTTCCGGAATTATCACTCTTCGGTTTGCTGAATCGTCTAATGTTCTTTCCAAAATTGTTTGAGAAGAATTTTCCCAAGCTACTTGCGGAAGTGTAGATGCGTATCTAGATAATGAACAGACTCTTTCTGAAAGTATTGGATTTTTCTTAAACGGCATTGCTGAGGACCCCACTTGTTTTTCCTTTTGGGGTTCTGATAGTTCTCCGTAAGGGGGGGATTGTAGATGACGTAAATCCAGTGCAAATTTGTAAGCACTTTGTCCGATACTTGCTAGGGCGGATAGAACGTGGAATTCTAGTTTTCTGGGATAAGTTTGTGTTGAGACAGGGAAGTAGTCTAGGCCTATTTTCTCCATTACTTTCTTTTCCATCTCTTCGGAGCTACCTTTTTTGTCTAAAATCCTCTCATAACTTGCAGAGGTTCCGACTGCCCCTTTAATTCCTTTTCCTTTCACAAAATCTTCTAATAAGTTTTCTAGGGCCTTTATGTCTATAACTAAGTCTTGAGCATAATTTGCAAATCTGTATCCAAGCGTTGTTGGTTCTGCAGGCTGTAGGTGGGTCCATCCCATTGATGGGGTGTTTCTATGCTCTTCTATCAGTTCGGAATAAGTTTCTAGACAGCCGAGCAGTTTCTCCTTGATTATGTTTAGGGCTCTTTTTATTCTCAAGATATCTGCGTTGTCTTCGATGTCCATTGAGGTGGCTCCTAGATGAATTTTCCCTCCACCTTTTTCGACCTGCTCCGAGTAAGTTTTTACTTCTGCCATAAGGTCGTGGCTTATCTCTTCTTCTATTTCATGTGCCCTTTCTAGATCGATGTGTTCTTTACCTGATTTTTTCTTCAATTCTTCAACTTCTTCGTCAGATACAAGTCCATAATCTGATTGGGCCTCTGCGAGAGATGTCCAAATTTCTCTCCAAATTGCCCTATATTGAATTTCGGAAAATATTTCTCTCATTTCTTTACTGCCATATCTCCAGGTGAAAGGAGACAGGAATGTTCCGTAATCAAATTCTTCCTCAGACATGGTTTGAATTCTCCTCTTCCAAATCTATATTTCATTGTTCTAAGAAAAGGTTTTTGAAATTAGAGAGGTTATGTAAATTAACGTTAATAAGAAAGGAGTTTTGAAAGTAATGGGAGCTGTGAAGAGTGCCTAAGAGAGAGGACATAAAGAGTATTATGGTCATAGGGTCTGGACCTATAAGAGTTGGTCAGGCTTGTGAATTTGATTATTCTGGTTCTCAGGCTTGTAAGGCGCTTAATGAGGAAGGCTACAAGACTATTTTGATGAATTCTAATCCTGCGACGATTATGACTGATTTTGATATGGCTGATAGGACATATATTGAACCCTTGACTGCGGATTTTGCGGAAAAAGTTATCAAAAAGGAGAAGCCGGATGCTTTGCTTCCGACATTAGGTGCTCAGGAAGGATTGAACATTGCTTCTAATCTTTCCGAGAGGGGTTTTTTGGAAGAGCATGATGTTGAGCTGATAGGTGCGGATGCTGAAGCTATTGATAAGGCTGAGGATAGAACAAGTTTCAAGAATGCTATGGATAGGATTGATGTTCCTTATTTGAGGAGTGAGGCTGTCAACACGGTGGAAGATGCCGTAGATGTGGCGAATGAAATCGGTTATCCGGTGGTCGTTAGACCCGCTTATACCTTAGGTGGTTCTGGTGGAGGGTCTGCTTATAATCAGGAGGAATTGCGTGAAGTTGCTGCTAAGGGAATTAGTAGGAGTAGGATTGATCAGGTTTTGGTTGAGGAATCTGTAGAGGGGTGGAAAGAGTTTGAGTTAGAGGTCATGAGGGATTTGGGAGATAATGTTGTGATAATCTGTACTGTGGAGAATATGACTCCTATGGGTATTCATACTGGAGACTCGATAACATGTGCGCCTTCTCAGACCCTGACAGATGAAGAGTATCAGAGGATGAGGGATTATTCTTTGGATATTATTCGAGAGATTGGCGTTGAGACCGGTGGATCCAATATCCAGTTTGCCGTTAATCCGGAAAACGGTAGAATGATAGTTGTTGAAATGAATCCTAGAGTTTCTAGGTCCTCTGCTTTGGCATCAAAAGCAACTGGTTTTCCAATTGCGAAAATAGCGGCTAAGTTGGCAGTGGGATTGAATTTGGATGAGATACCTAATGATATAACTAAGGAAACACCTGCATCTTTTGAACCCACGATAGATTATACAGTTGTGAAAGCACCTAGATGGCCTTTTGATAAGTTGCCTGGAGCTGATGAAGAGTTAACTACGCAAATGAAGGCCGTTGGAGAGACCATGTCGATTGGTAGGAACTTTGAGGAAGCTCTTCAGAAGGCTATGAGGTCTTTGGAGATTGGTCGGGCCGGATTGGGTGCAGATGGTGATTCTGTAATTTCTGAAGATGAGGATTTGGATAGGATGCTTTCTATACCCACTTCGGAGAGGATATTTTACATTAGACATGCTCTTAAGAAAGGTTATTCTATTGAGGAGGTCAGTGAGAAAACTCAAGTTGACCCATGGTTCATATCTAGAATAAAGGAGATTGTTGATGTGGAGGAGAGGATTGAGGAAAATGAAAGTCTAGAGGAGATTTCTTCTGAAGATTTGAGAAAGGCTAAGAGGTATGGTTTTTCTGATAAGCAAATAGCCTATTTGCTTGATTCGGATGAGAGAGAAGTGAGGCAGTATAGGAAAGGTGAAGGTGTGGAATCTACTTACAAAGCTGTGGATACATGTGCCGCTGAATTTGAAGCTAAGACCCCTTATTATTATTCTACTTATGGACAAGAGTCAGAGGTTAGGGAGACTGATGAAGATTCTATTATGATTCTTGGTTCTGGGCCGAATAGGATAGGTCAGGGTATAGAGTTTGATTATTGTTGTGTTCAGTGTGCTTATGCTTTGGAGGATGAAGGATATGAGACTATTATGGTTAATAGTAATCCGGAGACTGTGTCTACCGATTATGATACTACGGATAAGCTCTACTTTGAACCTCTTACGGCCGAAGATATTCTTGGGGTTATTGAGGAAGAAGATCCGGAAGGGGTTGTGGTTCAGTTTGGTGGGCAGACACCTTTGAATATTGCCGAAGAGCTGGAGGATGAAGGAGTCAATATTTTGGGAACTCCTCCGAAATCTATAGATATGTCTGAAGATAGGCAAAGATTTGGTGCTATGATCGATAAACTTGGTTTGAATCAACCTGAAGGTGGAACTGCGAGATCTTTTGAGGAGGCTTTGGAAATTGCTGGAAATATCGGCTATCCTGTGCTTGTGAGGCCATCCTATGTCTTAGGGGGAAGGGGAATGGAGATTGTTTATGGGGAGGAGGAGTTGGAGAATTATATAGAGGAGGCTATCGATGTTTCTCCTGACAAGCCTATTTTGATAGACAAGTTCCTTGAGGAGGCGGTTGAGGTTGAGGTTGATGCAGTTTCTGATGGTGAAGATGTTGTTTTGGGCGGTGTGATGGAGCACACTGAAGAGGCAGGAGTTCATTCTGGGGATTCTGCTTGTGTTTATCCTCCTCAGTCTATTAGTGATGCTGCTATGGATGATATGAGAGAAGCAACTGCTAAGATGGCTAAAGAGTTAGAAGTTGTAGGATTGATGAATATTCAGTTTGCGGTTAAGAATGATACTGTTTATGTTCTTGAAGTTAATCCCAGGGCTTCTAGGACCATTCCTTATCTGAGTAAGTCTACAGGTGTTCAGCTTGCTAAGATTGCCACTCAAGTGATGGTTGGAAAATCTTTGGAAGAGATTGGTTTTACGGAAGAAGTAGAAGTTGACCATGTTTCAGTCAAAGAGGCCGTTTTTTCGTTTTCCAATTTGCCAGGAGTGGACACAGTTCTTAGCCCGGAGATGAAAGCGACTGGAGAGGCTATGGGAATAGACACTGACTTTGGGAAAGCTTACTACAAGTCCCAGATTTCGGCCGGAATGGAACTTCCGGAGAGCGGAAACGTGTTCATATCTGTAAGAAATAAGGATTTGAGAACTGTTACACTTATAGCTTCGAATTTAGAAAATCTAGGTTTCGATATCTTCGCCACTGAAGGGACAGGAAATAAATTGAAGAATATGGGTGTGAATGTCGAGATTGTTCCGAAAGTGAGGGATATTGAAAGGCCGAACATTTTGGATTTGATAAAGTCCGATCAGATAGATTTGATTATTAATACACCGGTCGGTAAAGGGGCTAAATCTGATGAGTTCGAAATCCGATCGACGGCTGTCAACTTTGATATCCCTTACATCACTACTATGGCTGGAGCAACGGCTGCGGTCAATGCTATTAAGAGAATGAGGGAAGGGGAGATGACGGTTAAGCCTATTCAAGAGTTTTCGGGTGATCAAGCGTGAAGGCTTATCTAGCTTTAGAAGATGGAACCTTTTTGAAAGGAGAAGGTTTTGGAGTTGAAGGTAAAGCTACCGGCGAGCTTGTCTTTGAAACGGCGATGACAGGATATGTGGAAGCTTTGACAGACCCCTCATATAATGGTCAGATTTTGATGCCTACTTACCCTCAGGTTGGAAATTATGGAGTTTGCGAAGAGGATTATCAATCAGAAGAGATAACGGCTGAAGCTTTGGTTATTAGGGATCTTTGTCGTTATCCGAGTAATTATAAATCTGAGAAGACTTTGGCGGAGTTTCTTGAAGAATATGATATTCCGGGAATTGAGGGAGTTGACACTAGAATGCTCACTAGGAATATCAGAGAACAAGGATCTATGAAGGCTGTAGTTCAGGTGGGTGGAGAAGTGGAAGAGAAGGAACTTGTCGAGGAAGCCAGGGATCAAATGTCGATAAAGGAGAAGGAATATCTAGTTCCCGAAATGTCTATAGATCAGGTTCAGAGATATGAGGCCGAGGGAGAGTTAGAGCTTGCTATGATAGATTGCGGTTATAAGAAAAATATTCTTGAAAGGGTTTTAGCTAAAGGGATAAATGTTACTTTGTATCCTCATGATACTCAGTCGGATGAGATTTTAGAAGACGATCCTGATGGGGTTTTAGTTTCAAATGGACCCGGGAACCCGGCTCTATTGGATGGGGTTATAAGCTGTGTCGATGATTTGATTGGTGAAGTCCCTTTGACTGGAATTTGTTTAGGAGCTCAAATTATTTCTTTAGCTTTAGGAGCGGAAACTTTCAAGCTCAAGTTCGGACATAGAGGGATAAATCATCCTGTTAAAGACCTAGAAACGGGTAGAGTTTTCATATCTACGCAAAATCACGGATTTGCTGTCACTGAAGAAAGCTTGGAAGCAGTGGATTTAGAAGCTACTCAAATGAATCTGAACGATGACACGATAGAGGCCGTAGAACACAGAGATTTTCCGATTTTGGCTGTGCAGTACCATCCGGAGGCAGGTCCGGGCCCTCACGATACTTATTTCTTTTTCGACGAATTGAAAGAAATGTTGAAGGGTTAATCTAGGATTGTCGACGTGAGTCGAACCGTTTAAATTTTTCGAAAAGAATAGAAAAGTGAGAAAGATGGTTAAATTAAAAGATTTACATGAGTTTGCCGTTCAAGAGGCCATAGAAAAGGATCCTAGAAGTGAAGACCAGATAGAGGATCTACTTGAGAAGAGAGAAGAGAAGTTTGAAGAATTGGAAGGTCCTAGAAAAGAGCATTACGATGAGGATAGGTTGGAAAATCCGTATGATGATAGCAAGGTGTTGTATGGTGGGGATAAGGATGTTCAAAAAATTGCGCTCGGTATAGATATGGAAGTTCCTGAACTTTTGCTGGTTAAGAGGTTGAATGAAGAAGGGAAAGATATTGATTGTGTGGTCACTCATCATCCTGAAGGTGTGGCTTTGGCGAGACTAGCTGGTGTTATGGGTTTACAGGTGGATGTGCTTTCCCAGGCTGGAGTCCCTGTTTCTCAAGCTGAGGGTTTGGTTAAACCGAGAGTTGATGAGGTTAGTAAATCGGTTCATCCTGCAAATCATCCTAGAGCTCCGAGGACTGCTGAATTGTTGGATATTCCTTACATGTGTCTCCATACTGTGATGGATAATCACGCTTATTCTTTCATGAGGGATTATTTGGACGAGAAAGATCCTGAGAGATTAGACGATATAATCGATAGCCTCCTTGAAATTCCGGAATATGAATGGTCTTTGAAATATGATATGGGCCCTAAGATCTATTCGGGAGATGGTAGGAATAGAGCAGGTGAGATAGGGGTTTTTGGTTTTACAGGAGGGACTGATTTGGGTGAAGGGGTTATAGAGAAAATGGTTAATTCCGGTATAGACACCTTGATAGCTATGCATGCTCCTAAAGACCAAATAGAGAAAGCGGATGAACACAATATTAACATAATAACTGCTGGGCATATGGCCTCTGATACGTTAGGAATAAATCTTGTTTTGGACAAGGCTCAAGAGAAGTTTGATTTTGAGGTTTTGGGTCTTTCCGGATTTAAACGGTTTAAGAGAAGTTAAACTTTCTAGGAGCATTTAAGACTTTTTGGAAAGATAAGTCAGTTGTTTTATAGTGATTTAGCTGGGGCTGAGCTTACTGCATATGGGATGGCTAGCAAAATAATCAATAGAACTATTAGTAAGGTTGCAACCGTTGACGGGCCGAAATCGTAATTGGCTTGGTGTAGTCCGTCTCTCAGTCCGGATGTAATTTGGTCTTTTATTCCCATTATGGTTCCTCGAGTTGTCCCTTCTAGAGGTTCGTGTGTTACTGTTATGATATTGTTATTGTCTGTTTGAACGATTTTTTTCCACCATTCGAAGGTGTTGTCAGATATGGTTCCCCATAAATCTGTCATCTTTTCATCACTCATTAGCGTAAAGGTGATATTGCCTCTTTTTATGCTGTAGTAGAGCCTGTTTTCTATAAGATTTCTGTAATTTTTTGTTCCAGTTTCATAGGTCAAGTCGTGATTTCCGGCTATTGTATAGATATTTTCTCGAGGCACGTTCAAGTTTTCAATATAATTTTTGAATTTCTTGAATTGATCTTTCGAACCGTATGTCACTAAGTCCCCCGGTATTATCGCTAGATCAGGTTTTAGGTTCTGGTTTGCATCTTTTATTGCTTTTTGAAAATTTTTCCATTCTTTTGGAGAACTAGGTTGCATATCACTTAGAACCCATATTTTGAGGTCTTTCCCTCGATATGGATTTGTCAGAGTGGAAGAAAATTTATTTTCCAAATTGTTCCATTCTCTATTTTCGTGATTTCTGGATTTGACGACGACTTTTTCCTTGTTGTTTTCGAGAAAGACGACAAAAGATTCAGGAGGGTTGTCACGTATACAGCCAGTATCTATGAAGGTGGTTCCCCATTTGTCCACTCTAGTGTCAATGGTTTGGGGAGGTGAATGAAGATGTCCTTGGAACCAAGCGTCTACATTTTCTTTTTCCAGGACTTCGATAAATCTTTGACTATTTTCAATGGAGCCACCTGCTGGTCTTAAAGAGCCTGAATTTTCCATTGCGAAGAGAGAGCCTATCGCTGTGAGAATCATTCCGAGCGCGAGAAGGGCGAAGAGTATTCTCTTGAGTTTGACCATTTGAGCCACTCTTATTGTTTTTCTTCTGAATCTGTTATTCTTAGATATCCCGCTAGCAATAACATACCTGAAAGGAGGCCTATAATCAAACTGGCTACTACTGCTCCTATTGAAACCCAGCCCATCGATGGATATTTGGACGAGAATCCGGAAACCCAGTTCGTAGCTCCGATTAAAACGCCACTGAAAAGTATGAGGCTAATGATGACCTCTATGATCCCTCTAAGTTTATCTTTCATTTTCACACCTTACTTTTAGACTAAGGAGTTATTATTAATTTTCCTGTTTGCTTATTCTTGCTAAAATCATTCAAATTTATCAAATATTCTCAGATAGACAGATTTATTTGTTGTCAGTACGTATTATTAAATAGGTGATATTTTGCCGGAAGATGGAGAAGAAGACGATTTTTTAGATGATTTTGATGAGGATTTCGAGGAAGATTTTGAACAGGACTCAGATGAACTTAGTCCTTCTGATGTAGATGCTGTTCCGACTTTGCTATGTTCTGAAGATACCGTAGAAATGGATATTGCAGGAACGGAGATGAGAGAGGAGGAGACGCGAAAGTTCCTATTTAAGAAAACTACTGAGGAAAAGGTATTTCTCAAATATGTATGTCCGGAGTGTGACCGTTATTTTTATTACGATATGGAGAACAGGAGGCAGGGATGTTTCATAGCCACTGCTGCTTACGGTACGCCTTTCTCCAAGGATATCAATGTTCTTCGTAGGTTTAGAGATTCATACCTAGTTCATAGACATTGGGGCAAGAAGCTTGTCGACCTTTACTATACAGTTTCTCCACCGATTGCTGATGTCATAGAGAGGTCTGATAATCTTAGAAAGTTCGTCAGGACACTTCTTAAACCGTTGGTTGAGTCTTTCAAGCGAAGGGAAAAGAAGTCCAGTTAGAAATCGGAATAAAAAGTTTCTGTTGCTTTTTCCTAAGCTCAGTAAATCGCAGATTTTTTGTTCTGTTATCGCTTTTCGAAAAAACCTACTGAGGACGTGATGGAACTTATGGTGACCTCAGCTCTCGCATCCTCTAAAATTTTTTCTTATATTTTTACGTTCCGTTGGAAGTTTGGATTGCGAGGAATAAAAAATGTTCAAATCTAATTAGTAATTGTCTAAATTGCCTGAAAGACTAGATGAAATAGACAAGAGAATAGTTTACAGACTGATGCAAAACGCTAGAGAGACAACTACTCCGGAGATAGCTGAGGAAGTAAATGTTTCACCTGGAACTATAAGGAACAGGATAAAACAGCTTGAGGAAAAAGGAATATTGAGAGGGTATCACGCTGATGTGGACTTTCAGAGGGCTGGGAAACTTTTAGTTGTTTTAATAAAATGCTCCTCATCTGTAAAGGACAGGCAAAATCTGGCTAAAAAATCATTACAAATACAAGGGGTTACTCAGATTAGAGAGATAATTTCTGGCGATGTGGATCTTCATATTAAGGCAATTGCTGAACATACTGAGGAAGTTACAAGAATCGCGAATGAACTGATAGAACTGGGATTGGATATAAAGGATGAAGACTTAATCCGGCGAGAGTATTATGAGCCTTACGAGGAGTTTGGCCCCGGTGAGATAGAGCCAGGTCCGATAATAGATTTGAAAAGTATTTCCGGCGAGGCTGAGACGGCTGATATGCGGGTCAATGATAAAGCTCCGGTTTCGGGTAAGACTGTAGAAGAGATTAATAATGCGGGCCTTTTGGAAAAGGAAGACCTTTTTGTTGCTATTGAGCGGGAAAATGAGACTTTGACTCCAAGAGGGAATACGACCGTAAAAGCTGGTGATATAGTTACGATTTTTTCCCCGACAGGCATATCTTCGGAAACCCTTCAAGCTTTTGGTAAGGAAATGGAAGAACCTGAGTCTTGAGTTAACCTAAATCTTTGGAATAATTTTGATATTTACGTTAGATGAATTTCTCCATTTCATGAACTTTATAAAGTATAATGCATTATTGCACAATAATGCAAAACAAATCAGAGGTTTTTGAAGCACTATCCTCGGAGCAAAGGCTCAGAATTGTTTATGGATTGCTGGAGCATGACGGATACAAGTGTTATTGTGAGTTTGAGAAGGAAATAGGAAAGGACATGTCTGTTGTATACCGGCATTTCAGTAAGCTGGAGGAAGCAGGGATAATTGAGACGAGGAAAAGAGGAAGAAAACTTGAAGGACGCGTGAAAAAACCTGACAAAGTTCGAAAAATATTGAAAAATGCGGAGGAGATAAAAAATGAAAGTTGAAATATTAGGTCCAGGCTGTGCCAATTGCCAAAAGTTGGAGGATTTAGTCAAGGAAGTAATAGAGGACCTTGATAGAAAGGATATTGATCTGAAAAAAGTGGAGGACCCTGGAGAAATTGCCAGTAGAGGGGTTTTGAACTCTCCTGCACTGGTTGTTGATGAAGACGTAGAGGTAAGTGGAAGAGTTCCATCAAAAGAGGAGATATCTGAAATATTGAGATAAGGACGATGTTTGAGCTGGTTTCCGAATATATCGTGTCATTGACAGGACTCTCTGGTAATGCAGCGGAGGCTTTGAACTTTTGGATATATGACAGCCTAAAAATTTCCTTTATTTTATTTTTAGTCATATTTGGAGTAGGATTTCTGAGAACTTATGTAAAACCTGAAAAAATTCGAGATTATCTCAAAGGTAAACGAAGTATTTTAGGATATCTTGCGGCAGCTGTCTTAGGAATTATATCCCCCTTCTGTTCCTGCTCAACTATACCTTTATTTTTAGGATTTCTAGGAGCAGGGATACCATTTGGAATGACCCTGACTTTCCTTTTTGTATCTCCGATGGTTAACGAGGCCTCTGTAGTTGTTCTAATTGGAGTTTTAGGATGGAAAATAACATTGCTTTACGTTATTGGAGGTGTGCTTATAGGTGTTTTAGGGGGATATTCTCTCAATAAACTCGGTTTTGAAAAATATGTTAAAGACTTTGATATAGGGGATCAAAGCTATTCGGAGAAGGAAGTGGGCTTTAAGGAGAGGAGTAAAATGGCTTATCGAGAAGCGATGGAGATAGTTAAATCTGTAATTCCATATGTTCTGATAGGTGTGGGAATAGGTGCTTTAGTCCATGGTTATGTTCCTCGTGAGGTTATTTCTAGTTATCTAACTGGTTCTTTCGCCGTTCCAGCAGCTGTTGCGGTAGGGGTTCCAATTTATACTAATGTTTTAGGCGTTATTCCTGTAGTGGAGAGTTTAATTGGAAAGGGATTACCTATAGGCACTTCTATAGCTTTTATGATGTCTGTCTCCGCTCTTTCCTTACCGCAGTTTGTTATTTTAAAAAAGGTAATGAAGAAGAGATTGATTGTAACTTATGCTCTGATGATTTCTTTTGGAATAATGATATTGGGTCTAGCTTTTAACTACTTCCTGGTTTAGGCCCCATTTGTTATGAGGAAGATAAATACATTCACCACACCCCCTCTCGAAAATTCCCTTTAAAAAACTCCTTCATACCAATAATAACTGATAGTTATGAAATTTTATAATCAAACTAAGGTTAAAAATTCGATTTTGGATTTTTTTTATTCGGGTTCTCCGGACCCGATTAGAGAAGGGGCTTTCTATGACAAAAATAAAGAGGAGATACGAAGGAAACATCCTGATAAAGGAAAAGATTCAGTTTTGGTAATAGATTCAGAAGAAACCCTAGCCAAGGCCTTGAATTCCGGGGCTCGTTCATTTTATGGCTCCTATTGGAGATATTCCGAACCTTCTAAGACATCCGGGGTAATAGGTAGGGATCTTTTATGGACGATTGAAGCAAAGGATGGGGGATTGAAAGTAGCGAAAAAGATTACAAATCTATTCTTAGAATCTCTTGAGAGTGAGGGCTTTCCTCAACCCCTTGTAAAATACTCTGGGGAAGTTGGCTTCGACATTCTTCTTCCTATGGAAGACTTGCAAATAACCTCGAAGGACCACCTGAGCTTCCTATCAGATTTACACAGTGAGTTGACGGAGTATTCCTCAGAATATATTGAAGAGAGGACTCAGTTTGATGCTCAAGAGAAAAAATCAGGAATTAGATTTCTAGGTGATATGGGCACCTGCTTTCTAACCGAGCGTAGGTGGAGAAGAGGTCTTTTATTAGCACCGATGAGTCTCCATCCCAGCTCGGGATTAGTTTCTGTCCCTGTTCGCCCCAGTGAGATTCCGGAATTTTCAGTGATTGATGCTACCCCTGAGAAGGTTAGGCCGAGAGATTGGAATTTTGCTGGCAGAAAAACAGGGCTTAAGACGAGTTTCAAGCCAGATGCTGTTTCTAGCAGTTCTGTTTGAGAGGAATTAAATCTCTTCATGTAAAAGACTAATTTTGTATGAGTAATTTAGAGAAAAGGATAATAGATTTGAAAGGTTCGGAAATTTCGAAAAAAGTAGAAAAAAGAATGGAAGAGTTTGAAAGAATCGGTGAAGAAGGTAGTGATAGGTGGTTTTCAGAGGTGTCCTTTTGTGTTCTGACGGCTAATTCGTCTGCTCAATTGGCCATAGATATTCAAAAAGATTTAGGGTCTGAAGGTTTTGTTGAACTTTCTCAAGATAGTCTGGTCAAAAAGTTGAAAAATCATGGATATCGTTTTTACAACAAACGGGCAGAGTACATAGTTGAAAATAGGGAATATTCAGCCAATATTAAAGAGATTATTACTGATTTTTCAGATTCTTTTGAAGCTCGAGAGTGGTTAGTTGAGAACATTAAGGGTTTAGGTTATAAAGAAAGTAGTCATTTTTTGAGAAATGTTGGATATAAGAATTTGATGATAATAGATAGGCACATTCTTAGAATACTTTGTGATGAAGACGTTATAGAAAATAATCCAAAGACTTTGACGAAGAAGAAATACATGGAAATTGAGAAAAAAGTAGAGAAACTGTCGAATATTGTTGGGCTTTCTCTTGCTGAAATCGATTTATACTTGTGGTATATGGAGACTGGAAAAATCCTTAAATGATGCGGAAGGTTTCTCTTTTAATTGAATAATGGTAATTACAATAAGTTAGATAAAAATAAAGTAAATTGAATGAAGGTTAGAAACATGAAAAATGTAATAATTGTTGCAGATGGAATGGCGGATAATCCTTTAGAAGAGCTCGATGGTAGAACTCCTTTACAAGTTGCAGAGACACCCGGTATGGACTGGATAGCTTCGAACGGTAAGACAGGAAGATTAGAGAACGTGCCAGAGGGTATGCCCACAGGGTCCGCTGTTGCAATCATGTCGATTTTAGGTTATGATCCAAAGGAATACTTTACTGGGAGAGGGCCGATTGAGGCTGCGGGTATGGATGTTGATTTGGGCGAGGATGATGTTGCTTTTCGATGTAACTTGATAACTGTGAGAGATGATCGTATCGATGATTATTCGGCCGATCATATATCTACTGAGGAAGCTGCGAAATTGCTAGAAACAGTTTCTGAAGAGTATGAAGATTTGGGGAGTTATTATGTTGGTATCGATTATAGGCATTTGTTTGTTATAAGTGATGAAGATAATGAATTGGAAGAGATAGTTTCTTATGCACCTCATAAACACGTTGGGGAGAAAGTTGAGGAATTGCTTCTTGAGCCGGATGATTCCAATATTGTAAAGCGGATAAACGATATGGTTTTGGATTCTCCTAGAATTTTGAGTGAACACAAGGTCAATGAACGGAGAGAAAAGGAAGGTATGAATCCGGCGAACTCTCTTTGGGTGTGGGGGCATGGTAAAAACCCTGATATGGAGCCTTTTTATGAAAGATATGGTTTAGACGGGGTTATTATCTCTGCCGTGAAATTGGTTGAAGGATTGGGTGTTTGTGCAGGAATGGATAAGATTGATGTTCCGGATATAACGGGATATCATGACACCAGTTATGAGAATAAAGGGGAATACGGTTTGAAAGCTCTTGAAGACCATGATTTTGTTTTGATTCATATCGAGTCTCCTGATGAAGCGGGTCATGAAGGAGATTTGGAAAATAAGATTAGAGCGATTGAAAATATAGATAAGAAAATAGTCAAAAGGGTCTTAGATGAGTTAGAAGGTGAAGAATTTTCCATTTCGATTATGCCGGATCATCCTACACCGGTTAATATCGGAGATCATACCAGAGATCCTGTGCCTCTAGCTGTTTATTCGGCGGGAGGAGAAAAGGATGAAGTCGATTCTTACGATGAAGAATCCGTTAAAGAGGGTACAATAGGGACTATTCGAGGATTTAATCTAATGGAAGAGTTGGGTTATTGAGAAAATTCGATTAAATCCTTAGGTATTAAGTCAAATAAGTTTGAATTACTTATGGAAATATAGTTAGGTGTAATTATGAGAGCGAGAATAGAAATGGAACTTGACGATACTCCAGGTCAGTTAGTCAAGGTCCTTGATCCTATTTCTAAATATGGTGCTAATATTCAGAACGTTGTCCACAAGCGGGAAGAGTTGACTCCTTTGGGTAAAGTCCCTGTAACTGTGATTTTGGAGGTTACGGAAAAGGAGAGATTGGATAAGATTCTTGAAGAAGTGAAAAAGGTAGGAGCTAGAATTACAAGAGTTGGGGAACAGGAGAAAGCTGTTAAAGCAGTGATGCTGCTTGTGGGGAAAATTATTGAGACCGATATTAGAGATTCGGTTGAAAGATTGAATAAAATAGATGGAGCTAAAATATCGGATTTGACCTTAGCTTTTGGCGATTCTGAAGGTAAATCTTCTGCCAGGGTTATAATATGGGCTACAACTCAGGATAGTTTGCAAAAAGCTGTTTCAAAACTAAAAGAAGTTGCGAAGGAAAAGGACTTATTGATAATTGAACCTTTGGAGGGATTTGAGTGAAAATATCTCTGATAGGTTTCGGAAATCTTGGTCAAGGTCTTACGAAAGTTCTGGATGAGAAAAGAAATTACTTGAAAGAGAAATCAGGAGTTCAGTTAGATATAGTTTCAGTAGTTGATTCTGGTGGTGCGGTTGTTAATGAAGAGGGAATAGATATTGGAGAGTTATCTGAAGCTTCTGGATCAGAAGATTCCGTTTCGGAAATTATGGAGGATGGTGAATTAGGAACTTCAGCTTTGGAAGTTGTGAAAAATGTAGATTCTGATATCATGGTTGAGCTTACTCCGACCAGTATAGAAGATGGAGAACCAGGATTAACACATATAACTGAGGCAATGAACAGAGGAAAGCATGTAGTTACTGCTAATAAGGGTCCTTTAGTTGTCGCTTTTGATGAATTAAAAGAATTAGAGGAAAGTTCCGGTCTAGAATTTAAATATTCGGCAACCGTTGGAGGTGCCATACCTGTGCTGGGATTGGCTGAGAGTCAAATGTCGGGAGATAGTATTTCTGAAATTCAGGGTGTGTTGAATGGAACGACTAATTATATTTTGACTAGGATGACTGAGGAGAATGTTCCTTTCGATGTTGTTTTGAGTGAGGCTCAAGAGTTGGGTATAGCTGAAGAAGATCCTACCCTTGATATCGAAGGTATTGATACGGCTGCTAAGATGACTATTCTTGCTAATTCTTTACTGGATCGAAGTGTCAAACTGGAAGATGTCGATGTTGAGGGGATTACTAGAATTGGACAAGAGGTCACTCAATTAGCTAAAGATTCCGGTAATGAGGTAAGATTGGTGGGGATTGCAAGCTCTGAAAAGTTAGAAGTTTCTCCTAAGCTCGTTCCTTCTGATAATCCTTTAGTTGTTCAAGGCTCTCTTAATTCTGTTACTTTGAAAACGGATTTAGCTAGAGAGATGACTATAACTGGGTTTGGAGCAGGTCCAAGAGAGACGTCCAGTGCTTTGTTGGGGGATATTGTTGATATTTATAAGAGTGTGGAGGGTTGAAGATGCATTATGAGTGTATAGAATGTGGAAAGACATTTCCAGTCTCCAGAAGGTTATACACTTGTCCTGAATGTGATTCTCTTTTAGAAATAGAGCTTGATCTGGAAAAGGTCAAGGAAGAAGTGGATAGGGATTCGTTAGAGAACGATCCGGTTACTCTCTGGAAATATTCTCCATTTATGCCTGTTGAGGATGAATCGAATATAGTTAGTTTGGATGAAGGTGGAACTCCTCTTTATGAGTGTGATTCTCTCGCCGATTGGGTCGGAATAGACAAATTGTATGTGAAATATGAAGGTGGAAATCCGACAGGTTCGTTTAAGGATAGAGGGATGACTATTGGGGTTACTAAGGCTATAGAATATGGTGTAAGTACAGTTACTTGTGCCTCTACTGGTAATACTTCTTCTTCTCTTGCGGCTTATTCGGGAAAAGCAGGTTTGGATTGTCTGGTTTTAACTCCGAAGGGAAAGGTTGCTTTGGGCAAACTCGCTCAGGCAGCTTTGCATGGGGCGAAAATAATTGCAGTTGAGGACAATTTTGATAGGGCTTTGGAGTTGGTTAGAGAACTTACTCGAGAGAGGGAGGATATCTATCTTCTTAATTCTATAAATCCTTTCAGACCACAAGGGCAAAAATCGATTGGTTTCGAGATTGCTGATCAGTTGGGATTTCAATCTCCCGATAGGATAACCATACCTATGGGAAATTGTGCTAATATTTGGGCTGTTTACAAAGGATTCTATGAGTTCAATGAGCTAGACTTGGTCGACGGCATTCCTAAAATGACTGGGATTCAAGCAGGCGGTTCTCAGCCAGTTGTCGACGCCATTAAAGCGGATGAAGGAACTGTCACTCCCGAGACCGATCCTGAGACAGTGGCCACTGCCATTAGAATTGGGGACCCGGTAAACGGTCCTAAAGCTTTGAGGGCCATTCGGAGAACAGGAGGCGATGCGGAAGGGGTTACTGATGATGAGATAGTCGAGGCGCAGAAGATGTTAGCGAGGAAAGAAGGGATTGGAGTTGAACCTGCTAGCGCAACTTCTATTGCTGGTTTAAAGAAGATGGTTGAGAATGGAGATATCGATAGTGATGAGACGGTCGTTTCGGTTGTAACTGGCCATATTTTGAAGGACCCGGAAGAAGCGGCGGAGGTTTCGGAGAAACCTATTGAGGTTAGTGCTAAATATGATGAATTAGTTAAATTAGTGGAGAATAATGATGGATCCTAAAAAATCGTTTGATAAG
>Ga0207414_1000145_pt1 | contig 35348 bp, 32 predicted proteins | sample PonA231FremontCA_2_FD_187269 | JGI IMG/M metagenome (GOLD analysis project Ga0207414, IMG submission 187269) | Marine sediment microbial community from Fremont, CA, USA - Pond A23 Sediment 1 (SPAdes) | ecosystem: Environmental > Aquatic > Marine > Unclassified | place: USA: Fremont, California...
AACAAATACGGAATATTGACCAAAGAACAGGTCTCGACACTTAGACCTACCATGACAGCGGCCCTGGAAAGTACCGCCTATCGAATAAATTGGTATATTGCTTACCAACCGGCAGGGCACGGGGGCCCTGCCTGCTCTTGTTATTCACCCAGTAGCCCCGGTCCCCCACCCAGTAGCCCCGGTCCCCGTGCCGGGGCGGAAGGACAGCATGTCTGGAAAGTACCGCCTATCGAAGAATTGAAGTGGTGAAAGAATTGAGTTGAAGCTATTTAAAGCCAGGGTGGCAGATACAACGGCTAAATAAAAAAGAGGGGGCCAAACGGTCCCCTCTTTTTGATCCGCAACTCTCCAAAAAGTTAAAGAATTAAATTACTCTTCTTCAACTATCTTAGCTGGTACAAATCGTCCGTCCTTCACCGCAATTTCTTCCACGCGATCAGTAATGATCTCTCCATCTTCTATCTTCCAGACCTGTATTGGCGATACTACGTCCCCATCGGAGTTAAAGTCAACCGAGCCACCCGCACCCTCGTAATTAATTTCCTTACCTTCTTCCAGAAGCTGGAAGGCTTTAGCGAAACCTTCGGGGCCTGCATATACTTTTTCTCCGGGTGGGTTTGCTACGTCCCTCAAATTGTCCTTAATTGCTTCGGAACTGGTACTGCCGGACTTTTGCATCGCCAGACTAATTACCGCAGCTGCATCGTAGGCATTTGTCATAAAGGGCTTCGGGGGAGTAGAACCGTATTCCTCAGTATAGGTCTCCTTGAACGTCTTTGCGGAAGGAGTATCCTTCGAGCCGGGCGCGGTTCCGTAAGTCCCGTTCAGGTATTGGGCACCAACGTTTTCAATAATTTCGGGAGCCTGCATGCCGTCCGGGAAGATGAATTCGTTTATGTATCCACCTGATATAGCCTGTCTTAAAATATTCGCGCCGTTTTCCGGATAACCAATGAGTACAAGCACTTCGGGGTTTTGGGTTGTAGCTTCCTGGAGCTCACCCCGGTAAGAAGCCTTTCCTTTTTCGTACGGAACTTTGGTCAGCACTTCTCCGCCTCTTTCTTCAAACCAGTCGCCGGCTGCGTCCGCCAGGCCCTTTCCGTAATCGTTATTCACGTAGACCACGGACAGTTCTTCGTAACCGAGATCCAGGGCCAGCTGACCAATAATTACTCCCTGAAGTGCATCACTCGGAACGGTTCTAAAGACGTAATCATCGTCTTCCAGTCCGGTTAACTGGGGAGTGGTAGAGGATGGAGTTATCTGAACTACTTCATTGGGGATCGATACGCTCTCCGCTACCGGAAGTGTTACACCGCTGGATAGGGCACCGACAAATGCGCTAACCCCGTCGACGTCGACGAGCTTCTTGGCCGCGTCCACGCCGCTCGTGGGGTCGGTCTTGCTATCCCTCGTTATAATCTTGATTTCTCTCTCAAGGACTCCTCCTGCCTCGTTGATGTGTTTGGCGGCAAGGAGAACTCCATTGTTGATCGGGGGTCCGTAAGAAGCCAGTGCACCACTCATCGCCATCAAAGAACCGATTTTGATTGGCTTATCCTGGGCTCGAACGCCGGTACTGGGAACTATCAGCCCAGCTATCAAGAAAATTACGAGTCCAAGCAAAATTCCGGAAAATCCGTTCTTAATATTCTTAATTTCTTTCACTATTTACCCTCCTTTTGGGTTGATTGAAGGGATTATAATGAAAATTATACAGTTATACAAGACTGAGAGTTGACAACCCAACATTTGGCAGGGCGACCAGATACCTTATAGCCAGCAGCCTCGCGCGGGTCGCCTATCGAAAAATACAAGAGTGGGGAAGGGTCGAGATTACAACTTCGGACAAAAGACCAGCCCAAATCCGGAAGTCCCGCTCGGGACGAGCTCTATAGAACTCAATTTTTTTGAATTTTGGATTGACAATCTACCTAAAAAAAGATATTATTGTTTAAATTATGAAACTGTCGAGGTAAGTTTGACGATGATTCAGAAAAGAAATCAAACCAATAGATCAGCGGAGGTGATAAAGAGACAGGAGAGGTACGAAGTTAGCTATACTTATTCTTATTGGTATAAGTAAGGTTTAGGGTGTGTCAGCAGAACTTTACCCTAAACCCGGGCAAACTATAGGTTTATCCTATAGTTTTTTTTATTTGGCGTGGTTGATAAAAAGAGATATAGACCACCTCACAGGAGGTAATCATGCAGACAAAAAGAAGTCTTCCTCTAGTCATCCTGGTGGGTTTAATTCTTGTATTCGGTCTTTCCTTTGGCGGGGTAACCGCGGAAAAACCGGTAAAAATTGGAATTGCTCAAATCGTCGAACACCCGGCCTTAAACGCCGTGCGGGACGCGGTAATGCAAGTAGTCAAGGAAAACGGTTACGAAGAGGGTAAGGACGTCGAGTTCTTGCTTCGAAACGCTCAGGGAGACTTCAATAACGCCCTCTCAATAGCTCAGACCTTCAAATCTCAAAACGTGGATATAGTCGTGCCGATAGCCACACCGACGGCACAGGCGGCTGCAGAAGTATTCAGCGAAACTCCAATAGTAGTTAGCGCAGTTACAAACTTCGTGGAAGCGGGCCTGGTCGAGGATTACTCCAATTACGAGAACCCGGAAAACAACGGAAACATCACCGGGGTAACTGACATGACGCCGGTCGAAAAACAGATCAAGTTGATTACCGACCTGAGAGAGGGCGTGGAAAAAATCGGCATCGTCTACAATCCCGGCGAGGCAAACTCCCGGTACCTCAATTCTATAGCCGAAGAAGTCGCAGGAGATATGGGGATAGAAATTGTCAAAGCAACTGCAAACAAAACCAGCGAAGTTAAACTGGCAGCGGACTCCCTGAAGGGAAGGGTCGACGCAATTTGGATCTCGACTGATAACACGGTAGTCTCCGCCCTTCCTGCCGTCTCAGGGGTAGCAAGAAGCGAGAATATTCCCCTGGTTACTGCGGACCCGACCACGATACAGGACGGACCGGTCGCCGCCTTTGGCTGGAGTTACGCCCGCCACGGCAAGATATGCGGAGAAGTAGTGGTTCGCGTCCTCAAAGGTGAGAAGCCTAACGAAATACCCATACACGAACTGGAACAGACGGAAGAAAATATCTCATTGGCACTGAATTTGAACGTTGCAGGAGAAATTGACCTCGAATTCCCCGATTCGGTACAAAAACAGGCCGATCGGTTATTCTTCGGGGAGAGGCTCTGGGTTCCTGAAGAATAAGGGGATAATCAAAATAATCAAGCGGTGATCTCAATCGATGTCACTTCTGATCAATTCACTTGAACAAGGTCTTGTTTACGGCTTAATGGCTCTCGGGGTTCTGATAACTTTCAGGGTACTGGACTTTCCGGACCTGACTGTTGACGGCAGCTTTCCTATGGGGGCGGGGATCACCGCTTCTCTACTTGTGATGGGGTGGAACCCGGTTCTTGCTATAGTACTTGGTATCGTCGGTGGGGTGCTGGCAGGAACCTTGACCGGGGTGTTGAGTACCAAGTTAAATATACTGAACTTGCTGGCAGGTATTTTAACGATGACCCTCCTCTACTCAGTAAACTTACGGATAATGGGGAGGCCAAATATTCCCCTGATCGGTAGAGTTACGCTAATCGAACAGGTCAACGAGCTGATAGAACCCCTCGGACTGGGGCGCTACTCGACTTTATTGTTTTTTGCCGTGCTCGTCCTGTTTGTGAAGCTATTGCTTGACCTGTTCTTCAATACGGAAATAGGTCTTGCTTTACGGGCAACCGGGGACAACGAGCAGATGATCAAGGCTCAGGGCGTCAACACGGATAGAATGAAGATTCTGGGCCTTGCGATTTCAAACGGTCTGGTTGCCCTGTCCGGCGGGCTGGTTGCCCAGTATTCCGGTTTTGCGGACGTCGGAATGGGAATTGGAACCATAATAGCCGGGCTGGCCTCCGTAATCATCGGAGAGACGCTGTTACCGACCAAAAGTTTCCGCTGGATGACAACCGCCGTAATCGTCGGCTCTCTGATTTACCGGACCACTATCATGGTAGCGCTGAGGTACGGCCACAACTTTGGCTTTAAGTCCAGTGACTTAAAGCTGATCACTTCGATGATAGTTATTCTGGCCCTGGCAGTTCCCCAGGTAAGAGGGAAAATCGATCTGCGCTTTGGAGAAGAAACCTAAGCACGGGAGGGAATTATGTTAGAAGTAATTGACCTGAGCAAGAAGTTCCTCGAGGGGACCAACAACGAAGTCATCGCGCTGGAAAGGCTCGACTACCACCTGGAAGAAGGAGACTTCGTATCGGTTATTGGAAGCAACGGTGCGGGCAAGACCACTTTTCTTAATTTGATCGCGGGTAGTATTTACCCCAGCACCGGCAAGGTGCTCGTGGAGGAAACCAACGTAACCAGCTATTCCGAACACCAGCGTGCTGCTTATATTGGCCGGGTGTTTCAGGAACCAGGTAAGGGCACCGCACCCGGAATGACCGTGGCGCAGAACCTGAGCCTTGCCCTAAAAAAATCGGGCCGAGGTCTTCGTCGGGGAGTGACTCCGGAGAGGAAGGAAAAGTTTCGCGAGGAACTGAGCAAATTGGGCCTGGGCTTGGAAAACAGGCTGGAGGAGAGAATCAGACACCTTTCCGGGGGCCAGCGGCAGGGGGTGGCCGTACTCATGGCAACCCTTACCACCCCAAAACTACTGCTGCTCGACGAGCATACGGCTTCGCTCGATCCGAAAAACGCGGAAAAAATAATTGAAATTACAGAAAAACTGGTCGACGCAAAAGGGCTAACCACAATTATGGTAACGCACGACATGAAGCAGGCCCTCGATCTCGGTAACAGGCTGACTATGCTCCACCGGGGCAACATAGTCTACGACGTAAATGGCCGAAAGAAGCAGGCGTTAACCATCGACGATTTGCTTGAGAGCTTCTCCGAGAGGGATATCGAGGACGACGAACTATTGCTCAGCATCGAATAATAAAACCAGGCCCCTGCACCCTTATCCACCAGTCAACCTGAACAACACCGGGGTCCGAGCGTTTGTTCACGGGTAGGTGGTCCAACCGATGCCTGAAGCGGACAACCTCGATCGGCGGTTAAAAGAATGGGGTTTCAAAACGGCAGGGGTTATAGAGCTTCCGCCGGGAAGTATCTACCTTTTATTCCCGGTCAACTACATGCTTGATTGCTTTCAGGGCGACTTCAAGCTGATCGTCCGACGGTTCGCGCGTCGTAATTTTCTGGAGCATCAACCCCGGCAGCAGGAATGGTTTCAAGAGCGGGTTTTTGGCGTGTTTGCCGGAAAAACGGAGTATTTCGTAAGAGACTCCAGCAACGACCGGCAGTAATAAAAGCCGGGAAATGATCTTGATCAACAAAGGAGGGTTGCCGACAAGCGAAAACGTAAGAATCGCGACAACCAGAACGATCATCAAGAAAGCCGTTCCACATCTGGGATGGAGTGTGCTGTAATCCCTGGCTTCTTCTACAACTAGGTCCTTACCGTTTTCGTAAGTGTAAACGGACTTGTGCTCGGCGCCGTGATACTGAAAGACCCGTTTGATATCCTCGAAGAAAGTAATACCGGCCAGGTAGAGCAAAAAGAAACCGATCCGGATGAGACCTTCAACCAGGTTAAACAGTAAGGCGTTTGCTTCGGAAAGCCCCCAGAGGTTGTTAGTTGCCCAGACGGGTAGTATAACAAAAACACCGATTGCAACAAGGAAAGCTATTCCCGTGGTCAATACGGTTTCGGAAGTACCGAAATCCTCGTCCTCGTCTTCAAGGGCAATCTCCGCGGAAAGGTTCAGAGCCCTAATTCCGGTGCTCATCATGTCGTAGAGGTTAAATATCCCCCGCACGAAGGGGATGTTACTCAATCTTTTAAATCTATTCCGGGGTTCCAGGTCCTCTACGACGATCTCCCCATCCGAGGCACGCCTTACCGCAACGGAGATATCATCCCCGTTTCTCATCAAGACGCCCTCAATTACTGCCTGTCCTCCAACTGGCATGGTAACCCCGGTAAGGTTGAAGAGCTAAAAAGGCCTTATTCCGACTCGGCCTCTTCCGTATCGGGAGCCTGGTCTTTCTCGTCACCTGCTTCCGCTTCCTCGTTTTCGGCTTCGTCCGACTCGATCCCGTACTTCTTCTCAAACTTGCTAATACGTCCTTCGGAATCAAGAAATCTATCTCCCTCGGAAAAGAACGGATGGCATTCCGAACAGACGTCCACGTGCAGGTCTTCCTTCGTGGACAAAGTCTCGAAAGTATTACCGCACGCACACTTTACCTCTATTTTCTCCATCTCAGGGTGTATTCCTTCTTTCATTTTACCTCACTCCATACAAATCTGATTTCAGCTGATTCGAAATAAGTAAACAGGAAAAGCGGTATTAACGTTTGGAGAACTGCTGTCCTCTTCTCGCTTTGTGCTTCCCAACTTTCTTCCTTTCGACCATTCTCGGATCCCTGGTAAGCAGGTCCTCCTGCTTGAGATCCTTCTTGTACTCTTCTCCCAGTGCCGTCATGGCTCTGGCTATCCCGTGCTGAATTGCTTCCAGCTGGGCTTTGTAGCCCCCACCTTCCACGTTAACCTCTACGTCGAAATTGTTCTCCGTTCCCGTTACGGAAAAAGGTTTGCGCGCAATGAGGTCCACGGTGTCTTCAGTAAAAGGAAGCGCGCCGAAGTACTCATTTACGTCCTTGCCATTGACCCTCATATCGCCGTTACCTCTTTCCAGGTATACCCTGGCCCTGGATTCCTTTCGCTTACCAACGCAATGTGCTCTTCCATCAACGACTTTTGGTTGTGCCATCGATATTTATACCTCCAGTTCCCAATGAGTTCTCAACAATGATAAAAAACCAGTTCATGTATTGCAACTGGGGCGGATTTAGTTCTCACTCGCAACCTCTATTTGTCCGGCCAGACGAGCGAATTCACCGAGAGTGAGTTCTTCCGGTCTCTTCCCGGAATCGACTCCGGCCCCTTTCAATATCGAGTCGACATCCTCCCTCGTAAAGGAAAACTCGGGAGTGCTGGTTAAACCGTTTCTGATCGTCTTCCTCCTGTGGGTAAAGCTAGCCCTGAGAACCTTATCAAACATGTTTTCGTCAACGCCCAGCCCCCTTTCCTCGGAGAAATTTACCTCCAGGACGGTCGAAAAGACTTCCGGTTGCGGGTAGAAGTATTCCGGGGGAACATCAATGACTCGACTAACTTGCCCGTAAGCCCGAACCAGATAAGACATTCTGCTGCAGTCCCTGGTTCCCGGTTCCGCCAGAATCCTATCCGCCACTTCCTTCTGCAGGGTAAAGACCGCCTTACCAAAGAGCTCTCTGCCCCCAATGGCTTTCCGCAGTATTTTCCCGGTAATGTTGTACGGTATATTACCGACCAGCTTATTTACCCCGTCTCCCCCTCCGACGAGCTCCGAAAAATCCACGTCGAGCACGTTGCCCTCGACGAACCTGACGTTTTGCTCCGGGTTGATTTTCTCAAAAGCTTCCCTGAACCCGCCGTATAGTTCTACGGCGTATACAGTAGAAAAACTTTCCTTCAGCAGGCAGGTTAACGTACCCATGGCAGCACCTATTTCTACCACCGTTTCGCCGCCGCCGGCCGCTTCACATATTGAACTGATTGTCGGACGATCGAGGAGGAAATGCTGACCGACGTCTTCGTGGGGCCGGATACCAAACGTCCGAAGGAATTTCCGTAAACCTTTCCTGCCGTAAATTTCCTCGCACTCCGAAAACTTCACAGTTCGATCAAACCCACCTTTTCGAGTCCTTTCAGCTCGTTGGCACAGTATTTAACGGGGTCTCGCCGGTAACCCCGGGGTGCGGTATCCCTGTCGTAACCGAGGTCCGAATCGAGTTTAAAAGTTCTTCCTTCCTTCCCCCTGGTCTCTTCGACGGCAAAAACACCCCTTTTCCTGCAGTAATTAACGAAGGACTCCCAGCGTTCCTCCACCCCTTTTGACTCGGCAAGACTTTCGTCCACGTTGAAAGCCGAAGCATTGAATAACTCCAGGTAATCATTAACCTGACCCCGCAACTCCTTCTCTCCCACCTTATCTCGACCGGCCTCCTGGGCTTCAACGAGGTGGTAACTGGCAAGCTGGCCGAGGTTTATCGTCGTCAAACCAAGAATCCTCCGCCTGAGTTTTTTACTTTTCTGCTTTCTATCGAGCCCGTCCAGCCCCTTCATTTCTTCACCCGCCTGGATGAATATCTTCGTGTTGCCGTCGGTCAGGAAGTCGTAGGTAATGTTGGTAGGAACCACGACGACTTCCGTCTCCGCTTCGTCAATCAGAATCAGCAAGCTATCCTTGAGCTGACCGAGCATTCCATCCTGCGATAGCCTGCCCTCAGGAGTTATATAAAGTATCGCTCCCTGGTTCAGTAGCTCGATAAACTTGCCGAGTTGCTCCTTAACCGCCCCGAGTTTTGTCTGCTTGACTGCCTTTCTGAACTCGGATTTGAAGTAACTGGATTTTATTTTCTTTCTGGGATAACCTTCTTTTTCGAAGAACTCGGAAATTCTCATATAGGGACTACCGAAGGAAGTATCCGCCAGCAGCCTCTTCAGGGCTTTCTCCTCGATGACCTCGCGTAATTCCGGGTCATCGTCTTTTTCCTGAATAATTCGCAGCGCTTCGTGGACCGGTACTGAATGGAAGTTCAACTTACCTATCGGGTAAGCATTGAGCCACTGGAGCACGTGATTGAGTGAGAGCGGCTGGAGAGCTTTCTTAAACAGGCTGGGCCCCTTGATCCAATCAGCCAGGAAGCCGGGCTGAAATAGGTTTTCGTCACCCATAAAAGAAACGGGTGTCGAGGGGTGCAAAAAACCTTTGTGGTAGTAGAAGACGGAAGCGATCAACACTGAATCCAGATCGCGTTTATGATTTGCAACTATAAGAGAAGATGGCGACTCGGAATAGTGCTCCATCCCATCAATCTGGATATCGAAAAAAGGTTTGATACCTGACCTGAAGACCAGGCCAATCAAGTTATAAACCAGCCAGCTCATAAAATGCCTAACCTTTTTTATTTTTTGCGGAACGTCGTTTTCAGCATGCCACTCTGTAATATTCAGATATGGTGAGGAAAATCACAAGTGGTTGCGATTTCCGGGTGCGCTCGATAATCTTATATCCATAACCCTAATTAGAACAAAAAAAGACGAGGAATTACCAAATGAAAACTGTTTGTGTTTATCAGGACCCAACCATGTACGGAGTTCATGGAATAACTGCAGCCGTCAAGCAGCAGCGGAAGGCACTGCGGGAAAACGGAGTGGAAGTAAAGAAGAAACCAGAAGAACCCTACGACGTAATTCATATAAATTGGCCGGGGCCGATATCCTATCTCAGGTTAAAACAGGCTCAGCGGCGGGGGAAAATGGGTGTCGTATTTGCCCATTCCGGAAAGGACATTGAAGGAGGCTTTACCCTATCAAGTTACCTGGAAAAACCTTTCATCAAGTGGCTTTCGGCTCTATACGACTCAGGGGACAGAATTATCGCTCCTTCCGAGTACACCAAAGAAATGATTGCCGATTTCGGCGTCGATCAGAGCAAAACCCGGGTAGTCAGCAATGGCGTTGACCTATCAAAAGTCGAGTACTCCGAAGAAGGGCGCCAAAAATATAGAGAACGTTTCGATCTGAACCGACCGACAGTAATCGTCGTCGGTCAGGTGATACCGAGAAAGGACATCACCACTTTTGTCAAAGTTGCGAGCGAGCTACCGGAGTACCAATTTATCTGGTACGGCCATAGAATGAACAGGCTTTTCATGTTCGACCAGAAGATGGACAGAGCAATCAAGAACTCTCCGGAAAACGTTCAGTTTACCGGCTACGTCGAAGACATAGGGGCTGCTTTTTCTTCCGGCGACCTGTTTTTCTTCCCTTCAAAAGAGGAAAACGAAGGTATAGTACTACTTGAAGCCGCAGCACATGGCCTTCCGATAGTGACGCGGGACCTGCCAGCCTACAGAGGTTGGCTTGAAGACGGTCGTAACTGCCTGAAGGGCGGAGCAAAAGAAGAATTCGTCGACCTGATTCGGCAGATCGCGGAAAACGAAGATCTGAAAAAGGAACTAACTGAAGCAGCAAAGGAAACAGCCAGAAGGCACGGGCTCAAGAGAATAGGGAAGAAGTACCTCGAGGTTTACGAAGAATACATGGGAAGCTAACCAGGGCCTTAAGGTTACCGCTAACACAAAAGCGAATTCCGCCTTCATGGAGAATGGCTGGCCCGCCGAGGATTTCTGAACCCAGGAGGGCGTCGGCGGTTTTTCGACTGTTTTGCTGCATTACCTCACCTCATTACCTGGGGTTTTGCCGTTGAGTTCGGCCGCCCGTAAACCGGGCTCCCGGAGCCCAACCGAAAGTTTGGACCGTTAGAAACCGCCACGGCCCATTGATTGCGGCCACTGTTTCTCCCAATTAGCGAAGGGTCCGAAAAAGGTATTGGGCTAATACTACCTCAATGGGCCTTGAATCGTAACCGTAATGCCACTAGCCTTTCCAGGTTAATCGTCTATTTAATTTAAGAGAATATACATTATTTATTCGCGTTTTTAATTTATTATATATCTAGTTTATATCTTAAGAAAATTTAATTTTTACTCTTTTTTTATATACTTTACCTTGAAAATATAAATATACTAGCTATAATGGAGTTGAGTTAGTTGGGGTAGATCAAGACAATAAGTTTTTAAGTACACTAGGAGGTGTCTTTCATGAAGAAGCGAGAAAACGCTGCAGAGAGGTACTCAAGCATCAAGACAATTTACAGGGAAACTTATCGAGAGGACGTTTCCAGGAAGATGAGAGAAAAAGCGGCAAACGAAAAGGAGAATTGTTCGTAAACCGGATTGCATTACTAATCGTATAATAAGGGAGGAGAGGACAGCCTCTCCTCCCTTATTATTTTTTTTCACTACCTTTTGAATGATCCCATTATCCACTTCAACCAGAAAACGGACTGGCCCCTTCGGAAATTCTTAATAATTATGAAAAAGAAAGCGAAAAGAGAAGAACCCGTGTTACTACTTCTCCATAACTTCTTTGTAACTTTTTAGCAACTTGCCGGCCATAGTCTCCGCGGAGAACTTTTCCGCAACCTCTCGTGCCTCCATTGCTTTGCTGTTGAGTAGTTCCTTGTCCTCAAGCAGAGCTAGAACTTTTTCACTAAAGGGATTTATTTCTTCGGGCACGAGGTAACCACCCTTCCCCTGATTCAGCACGTCCCTTACTCCCGGAGCATCTACTGCTACCACGGGTGTTCCGGCAGCGAGCGCTTCGGCAATAACCAGCCCCTGGGTCTCCGTAAGTGAGGCAAAGAGAAATACGTCCGCTTCCTGATAATACCGGGCGAGTATATCGTCGTCCTCCACGTAACCGGTGAAATGAATAGTGCGAGAGGAATTCATCTTGCTTACGCGTGCTAGCACTTTGCCAAGCCCTCTTCCACCCCCGACAATAACGAAATGAACCGGGGAATATTGACGCGATATCCTTCTAAAAGCATCAAGGAGGAAACCCACGTTTTTCTCGCTTCCAACCCTTCCGACGTAGAGCAGTATCTTCTCTTCTTCCCTTATACCGAACTGTTCGCGAAGGCTTCTAATCTCGTCCGACCTGGAATCGTAAGTATCCAGATTTATTCCCGTCGGCAAAACCTCGATCGGAGGTTCGAGATCGTACGAACCAAGTAGCTCCTTCATATCCGGGGAGGGTACGAATATTTTTTCTCCGTTTTGTGTCTCACGCGCGGTATAGAAACGGGTCAGCGACCGGGCAACGTTTTTTGGCACTCCGGGAACGTAGTGACGGATGTAAAGCTCGAGGTTCGTATGGTAGGTGAGAAATATCGGTACGTCGTAATAACTGGCTATCCAGCGGGCCGGGGTACTCATTATGGTCGGTAAATGAATATGGACTATATCCAGTTCGGAAAACTCTTTGCGAAAAACCCGGGCCGCCTGAAAGGGGTCGGTCAAACGGAAATCCTTCAGTAAAGGGCTGTAATATGAGGTGATACGAAATACGTTTTCCTCTTCCTTCGTGTCCTCTTCGGGGTATTCCGGGCAAAAGACCCTGACTTCGTGTCCCAGCCCCCTAAGCTGCCTAGAAAAGTTAACTACAGAAGTAGTAACCCCGCCCGGCGCCGGCAGGTAAGCTCCGGTAATAAAACCTATTTTCATAGTTCCCCTCGAAAGTCGAATATTATTACAATGATCAGTAGTTACCCCGGGGAGATCAAGATAAATAACTGGATCTACACCTTTCAGCTTGTCGGCACCTACGGTCCGGTCAGACAAAGACGATTACACTGTTCATTATTTATCAGTCTAAACCTATCCATATAAGTCTATATATACATTAAAGGGGACAAAGTTACGGATAAAGCCGATTATTCCGGATAATGTAATCACAAACGAAAAAGGCTCTAACCTAATCAGGAATAGCTTTTTGAACTATTCAACCACGCGAAGTATAATCACTTTAGAGACTAATAAACTACTTTTTTCAGGCTGGTGGTAACATGGATATCAGGGTCGGAGAAAAAGTAACCGGGGTAATAGAAGAAATAAAAGACGGAGGATACCTTGTTTCCCTCTGTAACGAGGTAAAGGGTTTTGCCGCTGAGGATTCACTCCTTGACACGGTAAATAAATCCGATGTCAACAAAGGAGCGGAAGCAAAGGTAAGGATAGAAGAAAAAAAAGAAGAAGGCCATTTTAATGTAACGATTATCAAAATATTCTCCAGGGACAATTTCCAGGAGAAACCGGATAAATACCTGAAAAACGTCTCGCACGAGAAGCAAAATGGAGGTGAAAAGTCCGAGAAGCCAGAAGTTTCCGAAGAGCTAGAGGAATGGTTTTCCCAGCTGGATCAAACTCTCAACGAAATAAGAGAAAACCGAAAAGAGAGGCTGGACGTGGATTTCTGGACCGTATAAATCCAGGAGGGTTATAACATGCCGAGGGGCAAAGTCAAGGTCGACGAGAAGCGCTGTAAGGGGTGTGGGCTCTGTATCGAAGCCTGCCCTCAGGATGTCCTTGCTTTTTCCGATGAGTTCAATTCAAGTGGTTATAACTACGTCAAAGTGGAAAGCCCGGAAGACTGTGTCGGGTGTGCTTTTTGCGGTAAAGTGTGTCCTGACGTAGCTCTCACCGTTTATCAGAAGCAAAAGGAGGGAGTCTGATGGGAGAGAAAAAACTTTTGCGGGGGAACGAAGCCATAGCTGAGGCCGCGATCCGGGCCGGCTGCCGAAATTACTTCGCTTACCCAATTACGCCTCAGGCCGAACTGCTGCAGTGGATGGCAAACCACATGCCCGAAGAGGAACACGGTACTTTCCTCCAGGCGGAGAGCGAGATAGGTGCGATAAACATGGTTTACGGTGCCTCTTCCGCCGGCGAGAGGACAATGACTTCTTCGAGCAGTCCCGGAATTAGCCTGAAACAGGAGGGAATCTCTTACCTGGCCGGAGCCGAATTGCCGGCCGTAATAGTGAATATCATGCGAGGTGGACCGGGTCTGGGTAATATCCAGCCGGCTCAGGGGGATTACTTTCAGACTACCAAGGGTGGAGGGCACGGTGATTACAGATTGATCGTGCTGGGACCTTCTACAGTGCCAGAAGCCGCCGAGCTAACTTTTGAAGCGTTCGAGCTGGCGGACGAGTACCGGACACCGGTTGTGGTACTCGCCGACGGGATGATTGGCCAGATGATGGAACCGGTTGAATTGCCGGAAAGGGTTGACGCTTCGAATTTACCGGAAAAACCCTGGGCAACAACGGGTACCGATGGGCGTGAACCCAACGTGATCAGGAGCTTTGCTCTCGGAGCCGAGGACCTGAAGTCTCTCAACGAGGGTCTTCAGGATAAGTACTCGGAGATAAAATCAGAGGAAACCCGTTTCGAAAAGATCGGAACTGAGGACCCGGATATACTCCTGGTCGCTTTCGGCACGGTGGCGCGCATTGCCAGGTCCGCCCGCAGGCTCGCCCGGGAAGAAGGGATAGATGCCGGGATATTTAGGCCTATCACCCTCTGGCCCTTCCCGGATAAACCGTTGCGGGACTTGAGCAAGAAAGTCGATACCGTGCTGACGCTCGAGATGAACTCGGGCCAGATGGTGGAAGACGTTCGCCTCTCCGTGAATTCGAACGTGGACACTCCTTTTTACGGGGAAATGGGTGGAGTGGTACCCACTCCGGAGAGCATCCTCGAGGAGGTTAAACAACATGTCTAAAGAAGCCGTCGCAGAAGAAACCTCGAAAATGAAGAAAGTGTTTGAGGGGCCGGAAAGCCTCAACGAAGAAGAATTTAGCTACTGTCCCGGCTGTCATCATGGAGTTATCAACCGGCTCATCGCCGAAGTAATCGACGACCTCGGAATTCAGGACAATACGATTGGAACAGCTCCGGTCGGTTGCTCCGTCTTTATGTATAAGTGGTTTGATATCGACGTCATTCAACCAGCCCACGGTCGCGTTTCGGCCGTCGCCACGGGGGTCAAAAGAGCAAGGCCTGACCTAAACGTCTTCGCCTACCAGGGCGACGGCGACTTCGCTTCCATAGGTACGAACAACTCGACCCACGCGGCAAATCGAGGGGAAAATATTACGGTATTCTTCGTAAACAATACACTCTACGGGATGACCGGCGGTGAAATGGCTCCAACTACCCTGCTGGATCAGAAAACCACCACGACTCCGCACGGTAGAAACGCAAAGGACTACGGTTATCCAATAAAGATGTCGGAGATGCTTGCGGAACTGGACGGACCGACTTATATCACCAGACAGGCCGTTTACGATTCCAAACGCATTGATGACGCCAAATCTGCCATGAAAAAGGCCTTCCGGATTCAAATGGAAGAAGAAGGATACGCAATGGTGGAATTATTGTCCGCCTGCCCGATTAACTGGGGAATGGATCCGGTAGAAGCCAACGAGAGAATAAAGGAAAAGGTAGAAAAGGTATATCCCCTCGGGGATATAATCGATAGGACGTAAGGGGGGATAAACGTGGAAGAATACTCTACGGTGGTTTCCGGTTTTGGCGGGCAGGGAGTCATCCTGACCGGAAAAATCATCGCCCGCTCGGGCATGGAGGAAGGTCTCCAGGTCACCTGGTTACCATCCTACGGTCCGGAAATGCGGGGCGGAACGGCAAACTGTACTGCGATCGTATCGTCAGAGCTCATAGGATCACCGGTGGTCAACAGGCCGAACGGGTTAATTGCGTTCAACGGACCCTCTCTGGACAAGTTTGGTCCCAAAGTCAAGGAAAACGGAGCAATAATTCTCAACAGTTCCTTGATCGAAAGCTACGACTACGATAAGAAAACTATACCGGTGCCATTTAATGATATCGCCAGAGAGATAGGTAACCAGAAGGTTATCAACATGGTCGCACTGGGAGCATGGGTAAAAAAGACGGGCGTTCTTTCGCTCTCGGCGGTAAAGAACGGAATGAAACTTACCCTAGAGGAATCCGGTAAAGGAGAGTTCGTAGAGATGAACGAGCAGGCCCTTGAAAAAGGCTACGAATCGACCGAGACAGCCGGGATCACTTAAAACCGATCTATGAACAAACCAGCCGAGCGGGACGAGGAGTTAATTGAAAAGACCGAGAGCCGGGAGGAAAAGTTTTCCGGAGATCTCCTCCGGTTGACGGTAAACCGGGTTCGAACACCGGACGGATCCACCGCCAGACGGGAGGTAGTACATCATCCCGGCGGTGTAGTTATCGCTCCCCTGCTGGGGGATTCAGGGAGCAGGAAGCTAGTTCTGGTCAGACAGTACCGGGAACCGGCCGGAAGACCACTCTGGGAGTTACCGGCCGGAACGCGGGAAAAGGGAGAATCTTCTCGGAGCTGTGCCCGACGAGAACTGATTGAGGAGACGGAATACCAACCGGGAAACCTGGAAAAAAAGGTAGATCTCTTTACCTCGCCCGGTTATACCGACGAAGTGCTGACGCTTTATGAAGCACGAAACCTGAAGAAGGTCTCCGAACCGGACACAGTTGAAACCCCGGAGGACGAAAACCTTTTTGTAAAGAAGTTCCCGCTCGAAGAAGTATTTTCCCTGGCCCGAGAAGGGAAAATATCCGACGGAAAGACCCTGGCCGGGCTCTTTTTTTTGATTTGATCACTTTTCTTACTAGACTCCAACCGACCCCGGTTTTCTCTTCGCCACCGGGGTCGGTTCTGCAATCTATATCCAGTTAGCTATCCTTTTGACATAACCAATCGTGAATATCTCCTGCGGCAGTCTTGCCCGCACCCATTGCCCTGATTACTGTTGCCGCGCCGGTAACTATATCGCCGCCGGCCCAGACTCTCTCCCGTGAGGTTTTTCCCCCTTCGTCCGTCTTTATGGTGCCCCCTTCTCCGGTCTCCAGACCGTCGGTGGTTCTGGTAACGAGCGGATGCGGCGCATTACCGATGGCCATAATGACCGTGTCTACGGGTATATCGAACTCCGAGCCTTCAACGGAGGTCGGTCGGGGCCGTCCTGACTCGTCCGGCTCTCCCAGCTCCATTTCCACGCACTCGATACTTTCGACTTCACCGTCGTCGCCCAGGAACCTCTTCGGGTTGCGCAGGAGCCGGAAGTCTATCCCCTCCTCCCGGGCGTGTTGAATTTCCTCGTCCCGGGCGGGCATTTCGTCCTCCGAACGCCGATAGATGATCATCGAAGATTCCGCACCGAGTCTTAAAGCCGTTCTGGCAGAATCCATGGCCACGTTCCCTCCGCCAATAGTAGCCACCCGGTCGCCAACTTTGACCGGCGTATCGTATTCGGGAAACTTGAAGGCTCGCATCAGGTTCACCCGGGTCAAGAACTCGTTGGCCGAATAAATCCCGTTGAGGTTTTCCCCGGGCAAATTGAGAAAATAGGGGAGACCGGCACCGGTACCGATGAACACCGCATCGAATTGATCGACCCTGTTGCCTTCGAGTAAATCATCCACGGTGAAAAGCCGACCCACGACCTTATTCGTTTCTATATCGACTCCGGTTTCCCGCAGGTTCTCAACTTCTCTGGCAACTATTTCGTTCGGGAGTCTGAATTCCGGTATCCCGTAGACTAGAACTCCCCCGGCCTGGTGAAACTGCTCGTAGACGGTAACGTCGTAGCCTAAGTGCCTCAAATCGGAAGCCGCAGTCAACCCGGAAGGACCCGAGCCGACGACTGCGATCCTACCGTCCTCCTCGTTATCGACTGAATTTTCGACCTGACCGTGTTTTCTTTCCCAGTCGGCCGCAAACCTTTCCAGCCTCCCTATCGATACCGGCTCAAAGCTTTGCCCCAGAGTGCAGACTTCCTGGCACTGTTCCTCCTGCGGGCAGACCCGACCACAGACCGCCGGCAGGTTATTTGATTCTTTTATCGTGTCTATCGCTTCCTGAAACTTTTCGTTTCGGATCTCGTCTATAAATTTCGGGATGTTTATGCCGACGGGGCAGCCTTCGATACAGGGAGCCGGATCACACTGCAGGCACCGTTCCGCCTCGGCTATCGCTGCCTCCGCGTCGTACCCCAGGGGGACCTCGTCGAAGTTCTCCACTCTTTTCTCCGGGTCCTGCTGAGGCATAGAAACCTGTTCCTCTCTGATGCTCATTCCTCATCACCCTCAAGGTATTGCGACAGCGCACACTCCTCCTCCTCTTCGTAAGTCCTGGTGCGCTGGGCAAGGACCTCGAAGTCCACGTCCGAAGCCCGGAATTCGGGTCCGTCAACGCAGGCAAACTTTGCCTCACCGTTGACCTCGACCCGGCAACCCCCGCACATGCCGGTTCCGTCAACCATTATGGTGTTAAGACTAACTACCAGCTCGGTATCGTAATCCGCGGCCACCTCCTGGCAGGCCTTCATCATCATCACGGGTCCAATGGCCCAGGACCGATCAACCTCTTCCGTTTCCAGTACCTCCCGGAAGGCATCGCTGGTGAAACCTTCTTTTCCTGCCGTGCCATCGTCCGTCGTTACAATAACCCTGTCGCTGACTCCGCCTATCCGATCCTGATAGAAAAGTTTTTCTGCTGTTTGTGCACCAATGATCGACGTCACTTGATTGCCGGCCTCATTGAGAGCCTTAGCTATCGGGTAGATTAGGGCTATCCCCACCCCGCCGCCAATTACCACTACGTTGCCGTAGTTCTCTATTTCCGACGGGTTGCCTAATGGGCCAGCGAGATCGTTAATTTCGTCACCTGCTTCAAATTCCCGGTTGAGTTGAACCGTGGATTTACCGGCGGACTGGACGACTACTTTAATCGTACCTTCATCCTTGTCCGCATCCGCAATGGTAAGCGGAATTCTCTCACCTTTTTCGTGCAGTCGCAATACGATGAATTGGCCGGGCTTACTCGCTTCCGCAATCAGGGGAGCACTCAGTTTGTACTCCCGGACTCCTTCGCCAACCTTCTTTTTTTCGATGATTTTTTTCATTTTCCCTCGGTTATAATCTCTGATCAATTTACCTAACCGGTTTCTGGAACTAGACCGGTTAAAGAGTTCTCCGTTCAAATAATAATAACCAAAAAAATAGCTAAGAAAAGAGGGAGGTTGAGAAATTCCGTTTCCAAAAGAAAGTAGGATCCGCCCAGGTCATATTAGTTAAAGGTATGGCGAAAAAAACTGCGAAGGAAGGAGGCTAAACCAACGCAGCAAAACACCACACCGTTTTATGCCCAGGCGGACCCGTGGTGGGTATATTGCTTTATTTCTTTCCTAATTTCGTAACCATTATAATAGCTCCGTGAAAAAAAATCCAGACCATTTTCGTCTCATTTCTTTTCGGGGCTGCGCGAATAGAGAACCGGCGGGAAGAGGTCTGGATTTGTTGATTTATTACCAACAGGGTATTAATTTTTGATTAATGAGTAAAATAAAATTTCTTTCCAACAAGAGAATAGCTCTCGGGGTATGCGATACAAGCACGGCCTTCGAAGGAGCCTATCTCGGAAAACAGCTGACCGAAAACGGCGCGGACCTGGAAGTCGTTTTCGGGGACGAGGGTACGAAGTTCGTTTCCCCGCTGACTTTCGGGGAAATCTCCGGAAGAAGGGTAATTCGGAAAGAGGGCAATGAAGAAACCAGAGAATTAAAAAGCACGATAGCCAGAAACGACATGGTAATTATTGCGCCGGCCTCTTTCAACCTCCTCGGTCGGCTTGCCTCAAACCTGGAAGGGGGACTATTGACCGATCTAGCGGTTAAGGCAGACCAGCCGGTAGTAATAGTGCCGTCGCTGGATCGAAGGCTTTACTCGAGCGACAACGTCAAGGAAAACGTCGAGAAACTGCGGAACCGGGGCTACTACGTGGTCGAACCCGCGCACGACGAACCGGACACTTCCTCGGGAACGAGTCTACCCCTATTTCCTGACCCGGAAGAAGTAATTAACGAAATCGGCAGGATTTTTAGAGAGGATTCCTTGCTGGAGAACAAAAAGGTTCTCGTTACGGCCGGCCCAACCAGAAGGTCCTTCAATTCCGACGCAGAACCTTCCACTCGGCCCCGCAGTTCGCTCGGTTTCCAGATAAGCGAGCAGGCCAGAAGTATGGGTGGGGAGGTATTGCTGGTTAGCGGCCCGACCGAACAGATCCCTCCAGCCGGAGTCGGAGTAGTATGGACCAGAACTTCGGAAGAGCTGGACGAATTGCTGCTCGAGGAAATCGAAAGACACGACCTGATAGTTATGGCGGGGTCCGCAGTGGACTGGGAGACGAGGCCAGGGCTCGGCCTGGCAGGGGACGAAAAAACCATGAAACTGGATCTGGACCTGAACGAAAGACCGGACGTCCTGCGCAAACTGGGCAAGCTCAAGGAGGAGGACCAGCTACTGGTTTCGATAGACCTTGAACCACAAAAACCGGAATTTAGTCCGGAAGAGAAGCTAGAAGAAATAAACCTGGACGCGTACTTCTTCCGCGAGGAAAAAGACGAGGCAGAAAGGTTAAATTCGGGGTTTTATTCCGGTAAACTAGCTTTGAAAAACGGCGTTACCGAGGAATTTCACGCACAGAACGGGTCACGGCTGGCTCGAACCCTACTGCAAAAAGTCGGATCGGAGCTGCTCCGGAGCCAAAATTCCTAACTCTTCAGGGCCACAAATCGGAATTATTCCCAAACTTCACTCCTCACATTGACGCTATTATTTTGACGTTAGGCTAACTTTTTATATCCCCCGGTATCATCAATAGACCTTCAAAACCTTGACCCCCAGTTTCCAAAGAGCAAACCAAGCCAGCTGCTTCTGTTTTCCTTCAGCAACTCCCCGGTAAAGTTATCCGACTCCTCCCGATCGAGCTTGCGCGTCCCTTCCGGGAAACCCTCCTCTAGAACTCCAACTTTTTCCTTGTTTTTTACCCTGATAGTATACAAATTCGCCCCGTTGTCTTGGCCTTCTACCATTTCGTTCCAGACGAGAAAAGTAAACTTGTTCTCTATTGCCATTCCGACCACGACGTCTACTTCCTGAATCATCGACTTCAAATCGTCCTTAAGGCCGAAGTTCGCCGGGTTAATGATCTCGTCGGGCTCGAGTGAATCCTCGATGATATCCAGAGTGATAGATTCCGTCCGCGTTCGGAAAGTTAGAGTCGGGTGACTAAAATAGACTTTCATTGCTCCGGGTGACCTTCACCGCCCTCATCCTCGCCACCCATGAAGTCGACGTGATTGCTCTCGTCTCCTTCTTCTGTTGGCCCTTCCGTTTCGTCTACTTTCTCCTCGGCAAATTTGACCATGAACTGATCGAATCCTCGATAAACGGCAATCACCCCGAATACCGTGAGCAGGGCGGCCGGTATCGAGAGGGACCTCAGGGGCTGATATGAGTAATTAAGCCTGTACTCGTAACTGACTTTTCCAGGACCTCCAACCAGCTTAAAGGAGCTGGCCCGTGCACCTATCGTCAAACTAACCTCCTCACCGACCGGTAGGGACCGGACCATCAGCTTGTTCTCGTTTTTCCCAAGAAGATAAACTTCCAGACTCCGATTTTCTCTTCCGCTGGAGGCGCCGAGCGTCAGAACTCCCGAATCAACTTGTTTCCTTTTCTCTATAACTACTGATTCGCCGGAGCTGACAGTGCCCTGACGCCGGATCGTGCCCGAGCGGATGTATATACCGGAAAAGGCAAATAAGAGAGCCAGAAGCAGAGCAAAGACCCCGAAGAACATCTTACCGTTCGAGGTCAGCACTTCAACTATACCCGGGACTCTATCATCCACGACGACTATCCCCTCCCTGAACCACCGGGAGAATAAGAAACCGGTTTCCAAAAGTACGTCCTTTAAGGAACATCACCGGCAAAGTGACAGGCAACTTTCCTGCCCTCGACTTCCCTGAGTTCCGGCTCCTCCTTCTCGCAAACCTCCTGAGAGTAAGGGCACCTTGGGTGAAATCTACACCCGGAAGGCAGGTTTACCGCATCGGGAACTTCTCCCTTGATCGGCAATTCCTTTATTACTTCTACCATCTCCGGTTTGGGTTCCGGAACGGCTTTGAGCAGCGCCTGAGTGTACGGATGTAATGGTTTATCCAGCACCGTTCCAACTTCGCCCTTTTCCACGAACTTGCCCAGGTACATTATGGATATCGAGTCGGAGAAGAATCGAGACGTGGAGATATCGTGAGTTATGTAGAGGTAGGTCAGGTCCTCTTCAGCCATGAGGTCCTTCATCAGGTTTAACAGTTCGGCCCTGACTGATACGTCCAGCATCGAAGTCGGCTCGTCAGCAACTATAAAGTCCGGATTGAGAATGAGCGCCCTGGCAATGGCAACCCTCTGTTTTTGCCCCCCGGAAAGCATGTGCGGGTACCGGTCTATGAACTCCTCCGCGGGCGTTAACTGGACTTCTTCCAGGGCCTCCATGACAATTTCCTTTCTCTCCTCGTAACTGTTTCCGATGTCATGGATGTCCATCGGCTCTTCGAGGGTATTATAGGCCGTAAATCGCGGATCCATTGAGGCAAACGGATCCTGAAATATCATCTGTGTCGTCCTCCGGTAAGCCTTCAACTCACCGGACCGGCTGATATTGGTCACGTCCTGACCTTCCATGATCAGCTCACCGGCTGTGGCATCGAGAAGCCGCATAACCACCTTTCCCAGTGTGGTCTTGCCACAACCCGATTCGCCAACTACGGCCATGGCGTTTTTCCTGGGGATCTCGAAGTTTACTCCGTCCACGGCTTTGACGTACTTCTCTTCCCGGCCAAGCATCCTGTCGAAAAAGGACTGACTCATCCTGTAATACTTTTTGAGATCTCTCGCTTCCAGTACCGTTTCCATCGACTCCCCCTTTTAAGTTACCTGGCCTGCAAAGTGACAGGCAACTTTTCGTCCTTCCACTTCCCTTATCTCGGGCTCTTCTTCCTTGCACTTCTTTTTGGCGTACGGGCACCGCGGGTGAAATCTACAACCAGAGGGTGGATCAACCAGATTAGGCGGAGCTCCCGGTATCCGCTCCAGACGCTTTACGTCCTTATGCAGACGAGGTATCGAGGCAAGTAACTTTTCCGTATAAGGGTGCTTGGGGTTGTTGTAAATCTTTTCGGCACCCCCCAGCTCGGCAAACTTGCCCGCGTACATAATGGAGAGCTTGTTTGAGACCTCCGAGAGTATACTGAGATCGTGCGTGATGAAGATCATCGAAATCCCAAGCTCCTTCTTTAACCGTTTGAGCAAATTCATGATCTGGGCCTCGACGACTACATCCAGTGAAGTCGTCGGTTCGTCCGCAATCAGGACGTTTGGCTCAAGCAGCAATGACGTCGCAATAATAACTCTTTGCTTCTGCCCGCCACTCAACTCGTGCGGATACCTTGTAAATATCTCCCTGTCCAACCCCACTTCGCCCAGGTACTTCTCGCATTTCTCCCTTGCTTCCTTGCCCTTTACACCCTGATGATAGTGCAGGGGTTCTTTCATCTGGTGACCGATCGTATAAACCGGAGTTAGTATGTCCATAGCCCCCTGAAATACCATTGATATCCTCTTCCACCTTACCTGTTTCCTGATCTCGGTTTCGGAAAGAGAAACGGCATCTATTCCGTCTATACTTATTTCACCGTCGACGATTCTACCCGGTGGCTGGACTTGATTTATCAGGGAGAAAGCCATGGTGCTTTTCCCGCAGCCACTTTCTCCAGCTACTCCCATTGACTCTCCCCGCGCCAGGGAGAAGTTGGCGTCATCGAGCGCCTGAACCTCCCCTTTATTGGTAAAATAATGCGTGGTCAAGTCTTTGACTTCTAAAACTGGGTCCGACATTATTTTCCTCCAGTTACTCCTGTTTCATCTTCGGATTGACAACCCGTTCCACCGCCATTCCGGCCGATATGAACCCGAAACCGAGCAAGGTAATGCCGAGGCCGGGCAAAAGAACCCACCACCACATACCTCGGATCGTGGCACCGGCACTATTTGCTTCGCTCAACATCGTGCCCCAGGTAACTATATTTGGGTCGCCGAGCCCGAGTACGTGCAAACCCGCAGCAGCGATTATTGCCACCGGGATCATTAGAGCTGCCTCCGCAAAAGCGTAGGGAAGCATCTGCGGTATCATGTGTCCCCGAATTATCCGGCTTCCACTTGCTCCCAGGGCCTCCCCGGCTTCAACGTAAGTGTTTTGCCTGATCTGCAGCCCCCTGGCTCTTATGGTCTTGGCAATGCCCCTCCAGTAGAGGAGGGTCATCACCCCGATGACGAACCATATCCTCTGACCGAGCGTTACGGCAATTATTACCAGAATTGGCAGGGTAGGTATACCCATTACTATCTCGTTCAACCGCTGCATGAGCTCGTCGACCCAGCCCCCGTAATAGGCACTGGTCATTCCAAATATCAGAGCTATGATCACGGTCCCGGCTGCGACCGAAAGCCCGAGGATTAGCCCGTATCTCGCGCCCCAGATCCAGCCGCGAGCTATGTCGTGTCCACTGCCATCTGTTCCCATCAGGCCGTAAACTCTTCCTTTAAATATGACCTCAGTGCTTTCTACCTTCGTGTTTTGGCCAACAAGCAAAACCTCGATCCTGTAATCGCCGTTTAGTGGTTCCGCATTATTCAAAATTCCGTCCTGAGCCTTTGCAAAAGCGGTTTTCGTTATATCCATCTTGCTTGGTGAGGGTACGTTACCTTCTTCGAACTCCTGGGCAAATCGGTGAACCTTTGTTCTCTGCTGGGAACCGCCGAATAGCGTAGCCCTGGTCCTGAAATCAAATACACCGTCCGTCTTCTCGCCCTTGATGGTCTGGTTAACCAGCTGAATTTTCTTGCCGTCCGGACGAATCAGGCTGGCAATCATGTCCGGCTGATTTCCTTCGTACTGACCCTCCAGATAGAGGACCACGTCCCGGGGCGGCAGGTCCTTATCGTACTGGTAATTGTAGTTCAAGGTGGTAATCACCGACTGACTCTTGCGGGAATCCGCCGACTCTTCCACGTGTTGTCTGGCCTTTTCCGTTCCGGACAGGTAGTTCACCCAGAAGGGAGGCGCACCATTCGGCAGGTCCATCCATCTGTTCACGTTATCCCATTTGCTGTTCGTATCCGGAGCGAACGTGGGGGCGAGCAGCGCAACGATCACCATGGATATTATGATTCCCAGCCCGACCATCCCGGCAGTCTGCCCCCGAAATTCACTAAAAACTCTGACGAAGTTCCTGGTAAAATCACGAATTGCTTTCCGAAGCATTATATCACCTAACGCATTCTCCCGGACGTACCAACTTCAACCCGGGGATCGAGCAGCCCGTATAACAGGTCCGCCACAAGGTAACCGAATATGTAGATAAAGGACGTAATAAACATTACCCCCATAACTATCGGTACGTCGTTCTGCATTATAGCAATACGAAGCAGCAACCCGATGCCGGGCCAGTTAAATATGACCTCGGTGATCATTGCACCGCCAATCGACATCAAAAGCGCCAGTAAAGCCGAAGTAACTACGGGCGGAGCAGCTGATCTAAGGGTATGACCGTAAATTACCTTTCTTTCCGGCACGCCTTTTGCCCTTGCCGCCATGATGTAGTCCTCCTGAAGGATATCCGTTACGATATTTCTCGTCGCCCAGGCCCGGGCCCCAAAGAGGTTAAAGACTATCGTGCCAAGCGGGAGCGCCATTCGGTAGAGCACACCCAGATAGTAGTCCAGACCGGTTGTCTGAGGAAACGGCATGGCCGTCGAAGGAAACCAGTTAAGCTTGAAGGCAAAGAGTAATATTGCCAGCATACCGAGCCACCACATGGGCATGCTGGAAGAAGTCATGCCAAAGATCGACAGGAACTTGTCGAGTTTGCCACCCGCCACCTGGGCTGCTTTTAACCCCACAATTAAACCCAGGAGGACGTATATCACCGCCGCAGTCGTAAACAACAGGATCGTTCGCGGCAATCTCGACATGATTATATCCATTACCTGCCTGCTGCCGGTGGGACTCGTCATCATAAAGGACTGGCCGAAGTCGAGCCTCATCGTATCCCATGCGTTGGTAAATATCCTTTTCCAGACCGGCTCATTCAGCCCCCACCTTTGCCGCAAGTCAGCGATCTCGTTTGCCCGCCACTCCTGCAGTTCTTCGGAGGAGAGCTGCTGGAGTTCCGGACTATTCTGAATCCTCCCCCTGACGGTATTTTTTATCCTGGTCTGGAGTTGCTGCTGGGACATCCCGTTAAACAGGGAGGACATGATGAGAATTACGATTCCCAGAGTCACTAGAGCTTGAAAAGTCCTAAATATTAGGTACTTCAACCTTGCTGGCATTTTCTTCCCACTCTCCCGTAAACGTAAATTCTCTTCTCTTTCAAGCTAAGAAATCAATCACCTAAGAGCAAATAAAAATAAAGCTCGAAGATAACCCTGACCCCTCTGCTGACGATTCCCGGAACTTTCGGGCACCATCCGGTAAAAATTCTTTCCGGAATAGAAGGCCGGGGAAAACTCCCCGGCCTTCTCGTAACAATACGTTAGAAATCAACCTAATAACCTAGGTCAGAACAATGCTGGCCGTGGCTTCCTCGGAAGAAGCTGCCTGTCCGGGTAGAGAGCCAACGACCTTCAGGTCATAGGCACCGGGACTCAGGTCCTTCGTCGCAGAAGCTGGTATCTCTACGGAGAAAGTACCCGGTTCTTTCAGCTCCGCCGTGCGCTTGAATACGACTTCGCCGTCCTTGAGTAGCCTGACCTCGACGTCTCCCAGCTCGGCAGGTGACGATTCCTGCGTCGGATAACTCTGTGTTCTCTGTGCACTTAAGCTTACGTCGAAGCTGGAACCGGCCGAAGCCGTACTGGGTGCGTTTATATTACCGAAAGTAAGTTTGACGAACTCAAGCGTCTTGCTCCAGTGGTCCCAATCAAACGGGTACTCCGGATTTTCCAGGACTCTATCAAACCGCTTGAAGTTCATGACCTTGTTTTGAGCATCGTAGTTCGTCAGCACGAACGGTCCCTGTGACGGGTAGAAGTGACCGTACTCGTCGTAGAACTCAATCACGCTATCGACTTCGTCGTTGAATTCGCTCGCCTTGATCGGGAAGGGAGAATTGTTTTCCACCTTCAGGTACGGCGGAATGTTGAAGTTTTCCTTCATGTTCTCCAGTTCGGCCTTAAAGTCCTTGCCCTGGTTTTCGCTGATGAAGTGGACCCATTTTGCCCCTTCCGCTTCTGACCACGAGTAGGAGGCCTCCAGTACCGGAGACGGGTCCGTCGAAGCGACGAGCTCGCCAACAGCGTAATTTATCTCCCAGGGTTTATATACGTCGATGTTGTAGTACATCCCAATCTGCGAATCCGCCGGGAAGGTATAGTCCCCGTAGACGGTAAATTTACCGTCGCCGTGCCAGACTACACCTTCTACCTTCTCGTAAAACGGCTTGGATTGACCGGAGAAGGAGGAATTATACTTCGGATCCTTTTCTCCGTCCTTGTAGGCCCATTCCTTGTCAAAAGCCCAGGAAGCGAGCAGGTCGGTATCGTCCATCATGTGGCCATCGTGGAACTTGGAGAACTTCCACTGGTAGGTCGCACTCGTAGCGGCCATGGTATCTTCCGGGACCTTCTTCCACTTTTTATCTCCTGTATCGTAGTAAACTGCGTTTTCTGGCACCTCGATTTTATCCTTCAGTTCCCCATCTACGTACTCAAAGTTTTTGTTAACGTCAGTCCATTCCCCTCTGATCGGGTAATACTTTCCAGTTTGTGGATGAGTCCAGTTCGAGGGGTCACGGATCAACCTGAGAAGCCTGGAGGAGTATACGTCCGTGGAACCTCCAATGTAGTTCCAGTTGTCCATGAATAAGGAACCCTGACTGGCAAATTCGGCGGTGTCCAGAACCCCGTCCTTCGTCTTGATCGTCCTTGCCGTCCATACGCTGGACCAACCGATCTTGGCATCGGGAACAAAGGAAGTGACTGACTTGTTGTTGTAGGAATAGTAATCGAAAGTCGTGGTCAGGAAGAGCCGTACGCTTTCCTCAACCCCCATATCAATGCACTTCTGGAAGGTTTCCCAGTACTGTTTTTCCGTACTGATTTTCCCGTCCGAAATCATCATCCCGTACTTGTCCAGTTCTGGATGCTTGTACTTCCATGCCGTTTCGCCGGAAAAGCCACCGGGCATGTAGCCGTAGAAAGGCGCGTACATCTGAAACGCGCTAAACATGTTGAAGTAGGAGTTACCCGAGGCAAGCCAGCCGCCTGTGTATACGTGCCACTTTAGGTCCTTCGGGTCCGAGTAAAAGGAGGCATTTATGGCCTTGCTCCTCTCCCAGAGGTGTCTATGCGGGTCAATCCCGACCTCCTCCAGCCGGTCGGAATAGTACTGCCCGATCTCTTTTCTGGCATCTTCTATTCTTATGACGACGTCGGGCCTGACCTTGCTAAACTCCTCCTCGTTCGGACCTTTGTAAGCCCACCAGTAACCGACGGGAGAATCCTCGGCCTCCATTTTCTTCAGCTCTCCCTTCAATTCCGGGTCGTTCATGGCATTTTCAAGTGCTTCCGTGATCATCTTTTTTGCTTTGGGTAAGTCACCGGTAGGGGTAATACCGTGCTTCTGGACGACGGGCTGGACGTATTCGTCGTACGTCGGTACACTCTTCGCCAGTGAAGTCGGCCGAACGGCTGCGTAACCGTTGTACATCTGTTCGACGATTTTCTGACGGTTAATCAACCAGTTCATTGCGTACCTGAACTTTTCGATCGAATAAGGGTTGAACTCCCTCTTTCCACCCAGGTCCACGGTATATTTTGCCGTGGCTGCCGGATTGAAGTAAAGGTTGTTATAACCACCGGCACTTTTAATTCTTCCCAGGTTCGCCTGCATGCTTTCGGAGATCCCTTCAAATTTCCTACCCGGGGAAGCCTGCATGAAAAGATCGAGGGTGCCTTCGGCAGTGTCGGCTATGCCTGTAGTTTCTTTTGTCCTTACCTCGAGCTTAATTTCTTTGATCAATTCTCCCTCGTCCTGAGCCATCACGGAGGCAAAAGAACCCAGAACCAGGAGTAGCGCCATCGAGAAAATAACTAGACTTTTAAACCTATAGTTCATGTTTTCCTCCTTTTTTATTTGTTCTTTGAAATTAGCTTCTAACTCCAGACTTTACCAACCAGAGGTCGAGAAAATTCCAGAGTTCCAGAAGAAGCTTAGGGTTTCAGGTTATCGAGTTACTAAAGTACCACCTCCCAGACTGAAAAGTTTTTCACGGCCTTCCCTTTGGTGGTTAGCACAGGTTAGGATTGATGAACGGTAATTATTGAATTCTAAGGCACAAAAACTCTTACGCAGGAAAATCATGTTAGTCTTTGTTCAACAAATTTACGTCAAACTCTGACTCACTGACTTTATAATATATAGCACAGAACATTATTTCAAACGATTGGGAGACGAAGCCCGCAACTTGTTTTTTATTTAACAGAATATTCCCGACTTTGTTTATAAATTTAAAGTATCCAGAAAACGGTTGAAAAGAGCCCTCGTTAGTGCAAAACTAGTTACTGGCGAGTTCGTTTAAGTTAAAAATAAAGAACTGGAGGGAAGTTTGACCCTGTTATTGTATTATCTGATTTATTTTCTTGGCCTGCCGGTAATCCTGCTTTACTTTTACTACAAACTGCGGTCCCAGAAGGAATTTATCAATTTTTTTCGGAATAGAAGTGAAGATTTCACCGATAAACACGAAGAAAGGACCTCCAAAATAGAGAAGAAGCGGAAAAAGGTGAAAATAGCTTTTGCCATCGTACTGGTTCTTTTCCTCGCCTCCTGGCACTTCGTCGCTTCGGAGATAATCGACATTAGAATGAGTCAGGAGGTTCAGTTCAGTGGAATGGGGTCCTACAAAGAGAATCCGATAGTAATTTCGCTTGGTCCAACTTACGACGTCAGCGGAACGATCAAGACGATAAAAACAAAAGAGGACCGCTGGCTTCCGGAAAAGATAGCTCAGGTCGTCAACCTGGACAACCTTACCGGTTATCCCGGCCGGATTGCCGCTTATAGGACCTATGACCAAAGGTACATTATTACTTTTACCTACCTGTTACCTTACCCGCTGACGAAGAGCTTCGGAGTCCAGTTCGTGGAAACTGAAGCCGGAGATCTAAAAATTATCAAAAAGGATCGGAGAACGGTATTTTACCCTCTCAACCCGGGAGCGCTTGACGGTACGGCGGAACTCTTAAATTAATCACGCCCATTGGCCAGGAAGTCCTTCAGATCGGCTTCAGTTTTATCCAGTCCCTGGCCGATTGTTTGCATCAAAGAGTATTCCAGCGAATTATCCCCACCGAGCGGAGTCGTCATCCGCCAGATTTTCACGAACTTTGCCGATCCGAACTGCTCAATCAGGTAACCGACGAAGGCAGCAGCCTGGGCTTTGGGAGTCGTGCTTCCTTCTTTCCGGAAGACGGCTCCGGAGAGCGGGGTCCAGTTACCATCGGTAATGATCTCCCGCCCTCTAGCAAATATTTCTACCTCAGCGAGATAGTGAATCAAGCCCTGTCTCAGCAGCCCGGAATAAGTAGGTGTTTTAGTTGCCGAAGTGACGAGGAACTCGGCAAACTCCAGTTTTGATCCTGCATCGGCTTCAAGTGCCGTCACCCAATCAGGCAGGTCGGTTTTGCGCCAGCTGTCCGCCGTCTTTGGATTCCTGGTAAGAAAAACGGACATCACGGGGTAGTTTGTATCCAGCTCCGGAATTTTCTCCTGCCTCTTTTCGAGAACTTCAAAGAGAACTCGACCCTGCCTCGACAACTCGTCCGAACTCACCGGTAAAAATAGATGGAAGTCCTTGCGGGACAGAGATTCTCCGGACTCGTAAACCGAAAGTAAACTCGAGAACCGCTCCAGCTCTTTAGCTCTTGCCGGGGAAAGCTTTTCCGGATTAAATGAATTAAAGACGTCCCGAGATTCCTCCCAGTGGCCGCTATAGAACTCGATAACGCCGAGAAGAAACGACCGCTCCAGGTCTCCTTTGCTGTCATCGGTAAGCTCGCTCCGGGCGCGGTCGAGTTTACCCTGGTTCAAAAGGGCCCGCGCTCTATAATAACGGTATTCCGGTTTCCGAGTCGTCGAGTTTGCGAGAAAGTTTTCCCAACCCTCTTCGACTTCCGCCAGGCTGGACCCCAGAACCTTGCTGGCACCCCCTGAAAGCGAATCAGCACCCCAGAGAGAACGAAACCCCTCAACGCCAATACTTTCGAGCAGGAAATGAACGAAGGACTGGGCCCGGACCCCGATCTGGTACTCGTACGGCCTTTTGAGTTCATCCAGTCGAGTCAACCGCGCAAGAGTGCTCAAACTAAGTCCGGCCGAAGCCCCCGGGGAGTCGAAGGTGTCATATATCTTGTCCTGAAAAGACTTCAGGTAATCAGTAGCCATGGCAAGCTCAGCAATCTGGGGAATTGTAAGACCAATATCCCCCAGTGCCGCTGCTCGGGTTAAAGCATCTCCGTATTCGCCGGAGAAATAATTTTCAAGGCCGAGACGCAGTAGTTCCGAAGAAGGACGCCCCCAGGCAAAAGTCAGCAATAACCTGACGAGCACCCTTTTGGAGTTCCTGCCAGCAATTACGTCCATTAATCCAAGTGGAGCGTTTGATTCGGCCGAGCTTTTTCTCTCAGAAATGGTGGATTTTAAAGAGCCTACGTCCTCGTGAAAGTAGACGTGAACTTTTTCCGGGATCGCTTCGGGCTCCAGCTTGAGGCCAGCGACGACATCGTTTCTGGTCTCAGTCAATCCCTCCAGCAGCGAAGGAATGCTGGCGTAATTAGAACTTTCTTCCCTGTAATGGAGAACTATTGTATCGCTCTCAACGCTCTGCCATCCGGGATCACGAGAACGCAAATTGGGTATGAGATATAAAAATATCAGGGCAAAGGCCGCTATTACTACGCTGCTAAAAGCAAGTCCGAATAAGACGTTTTTTGCTAGAGCTAGCGGTCCTTCACCCTGATCTACCGACATCGCCTTATATCAATCCAGTTATTGATTCCCGCCAACCGTGGAGAACGGATCAGCGGCGTCTCTCAATCCATCACCAAGGAAGTTAAAAGCAAGTACCATGACGACTATAAAGATTCCCGGGATCAACAACCACGGATAGGAGGTTATCGTTTCCAGGTTATTCGCCTGGCTCAACAGCAAACCCCAGCTGGTCTGTGGCTCCTTGATCCCGAGTCCAAGGTAGCTGAGACTCGCCTCGGATATTATCCATGTCGGTATACTTAAAGTCGATATAACCACGAGATAGGTAGTCGTATTCGGTAAAATATGCCGGAACATTATTCGCAACGGCCCGGCCCCCGCGGCCTTTGCCGCCATCGTGTAATCCTCCTCCCGGGCCGAAAGGACCATACCCCGCAGCGTCCGCGATAAACCGGTCCAATCGACGAGGGAGAATACCGCCACGATAAAGAAAAACCTATAGGCGGACGGTAAACCCTGGATTACCATAGCGAGTGCAAGCCATAGCGGCAACTTCGGAAAGGCCATTACCACCTCAGTAATTCGCTGCACCAGCATGTCTACCCAGCCGCCAAAGTAACCCGATAACAGACCGATTGGCACGGCGATTAATAAGGTAGTTACCAGGGCAAATGGTCCAATCAAAAGGGAAATCCATCCACCCCACAGGGTCCGGGAAAATAGATCCCTGCCGAACTTATCAGTGCCAAAAAGGAAAACAGGTGCCTCCATCGTTCCGGTCCCAAACAGGTGAATCCGGCTCTCGAATAGGCCCCAGAAGCTGTACTTCTCACCCTTGACGAAGAACTTGATCGGGTACTTTTTCGACTTGTCCTCGACATAGACTTTTTCGAAGTACTCGTTGTACTCCTTCTTGGTTGCGTAGACGTAAGGCCAGGTAAGGCCGTCTTCGTCCATAAAATGAATAGTGGTAGGTGGTGCGTTAGCAAAGTCCCTGTGCTGGGCTTTGAAACTGTAAGGGGCAATGAAGTTCGCCATAAATATGACGATCGCAATGATCAGTACTATTACCCCACCAACCTGTCCCAGCGTATGTCTGCGGAACCTGCGCCACATCCTGCGCCACTGTGACCTTTCCCGGCTCTTATCGACTTCGTCAGCTTGGTATTCTTCAGCCAATTAAATCACCTTTAATCATATCGTATCCGTGGATCGTTCCAGGCAAGCAGGAAGTCGGCAAACAGGTTACCGGCTAGCAACATCAGGGCAAAGAAAACCAGCCCGGCCATGATCACCTGTTCGTCCTGCTGGTTGAGTGCCGTCCAGTAAGCTCGCTGGACTGTCGGTACTCCCAGAACGATTGCAGTTATCAGTGACCCCGAAACCAGTCTTCTGAACGAGTAACCAAAGTTTGTAATGATCGGGTTGATAGCGTTCCGAAACACGTGTTTATAGATGACTACGGTTTCGCGCAAACCCTTGGCCTTTGCCGTCTGGGCAAACTGCCTGTTCATAAATTCGAGCATCTGACCCCGCATAAGTCTTACTACGCTGGCGAGAGATGCTGTCCCGACGGCGAGAACGTACGGCCAGACGTGCCAGAAGAAGTTGGCGATCTTGGGCATATTCGGAACGAAACCGTTGAACCACGGAGCCCCCATGTACTGCTCGACAAACAACCCTCCAACTCCAAGGTTGGCTCCCGCGTTCAACGGACCGGCAATAAAGAAGAGTAACACCAGGGCAAGGAAAAAGTTCGGAATCGAGAGACCAATAAAGGCCAAAAACGTCAGTATTGTATCGGATACGGAATACTGGTTTACCGCCGAATATATTCCAATGGGTATGGAAAACAGGTAGACGAAAATCAGGTTCATAATGCCCAGGAAAATAGTGAAGCCGATTCTCCCCTCAAACAGGACGTCGGCAACCGGACGATAGTTGCTGAAAGAATAGCCAAAGTCCCCCTCGGTCACTACACCTTTAACCCATTTCCAGTATCGGATCGGCAGCGGCTGGTCGAGCCCCAGGTTCTCTTTCTGCTGTTCGATGGTTTCTCTATCGATGGTCGGGTCCATCTGCCTCTCGGTCAAGTAGCTACCCGGTATGAGCTGTACTATCCCGAAAGAAATGATCGATACCAGTATGAGGGTCGGTATCATGTAAATTAGGCGACGTATTAGATAAGAAGTCATGGTTGAAAATGGCCGGCCGACTTACGAATCGACCGGCCATTAAATCCTCCTAATCTATTCGTTGGATTCAACCCAGACGTATTCGGCAAACCCAATGAATGAACCCAGCGGGCTGAACCTTTCCGTATTCTTGACGTCATCCTCAGTTGCGTAAAGGTATACCTGACCGGCAGTATAGATGACCGGTACCTGCTCGGCCGCGATCATCTGCCATTCGTCGTAGTAAGGTCTCCGGTTCTCGATACCGATCTGCTTCAGCCCCTTGTTGAAGAGCTCGTCCACGCGTTTTTCCCATTCAACCGGATTTTCGCTTGCGTTCAGGTGCCACATGTGCAAGCTGCCGTCGGAAGTCCAGACGTTGTTCCCACTATTCGGCTCGATCGGGTCACCTTCCAATCCAATTATTACTGCCTCGTAACTTCCGCCCATTAGCTGCTGGACGAGCGAGTTGAACTGTATCGGGTTCATGGTGACGTCCATCCCGATCTTTCTCAGGTCCGCCGCAATGGTATTTCCGATATCGACTCTCTGCTGGGCTCCCTTGTTGGTCTTGATGACGAACGAAAGGTCGTCGCCGTTCGGAAGTTCTCGCACGCCGTCGTCGTCTTCGTCGGTTAGACCCAGCTCGTCAAGCATGTTCCTTGCCTTGTCCAGGTTGTACTCCTCCGGGAAGACTTCGCCGGCTTCTTCGTTGTAATAAGGAGACAGCTTGGACATCGGACTGTTTTGAGTAACGGCGAGTCCGTTAAATACGTTTTCGATAATGCTCGGACGGTCCACCGCGTGAGAAACGGCACGGCGGAACTTCTTTTCCTGGAAAACCTTGGCCAGCGCTTCCTTCTTAGTGTCCCAGTTTAGAGACAGGAACTCCGTTCCGTTCGGTGCTCCCCGGGGTCCCTGCTTGACCATCACGTTCCAGCCTTCCTTTTCCTCGTTTTTCAGCAGCATCGGTACCTTGGAAGCAGCCGGACCGTAAACGTCCGTTTCATGGGACTTGAACTTGAGGGCCTGAGTGTCGGTATCCTCTACCTTCAGTACCGTGTATTCGTCCAGGTAGGGCAGCTGTACTCCGTTCGGGCCTCTCTTGTAGTAATAAGGGTTCCGTTCCAGGGTAACTTTTTGTTCCGGTACGTATTCCTTCAGGCGGAAGGGGCCAGCACCAACTATCTCTCCCGGATTCTCGTCCGCGACGCTCTGCCCCCAGGCACTGTTGAATTCCTGGCCGGAAACGTCTTCAAACTTGTGCTCCGGATAGATCATCACGCCGCCGACCGTCCTGATGAAGGGACCAAATACCGTCGGAGTCGTAAACTGTACTGTGGTTTCGTCTATCTTTTTGAGTTCCGGTAATTCGCCATCAATTGTAAGGAGGTCCCGCATGTCCGCTTCTACGTTTTCATTATAGAGCAGTTCCCTGAAGGTGAACATCACGTCGTCCGCGGTCAAAGGTTCGCCGTCGGAAAACTTTAGACCCTCGCGGAGATGGAAGGTGTAAGTCTTCTTGTCCTCCGAAATCTCCCAGTCTTTGGCGAGAGCAGGAACCAGTCTACCGGTGGAAGGACTGGTGTCGGTCAGGCCGGCCATCAGGTTTTCCGTAACGTCAGTGGTCGAAGTCTCGCTTGCCACCATGTTGTTAAACGTCTTCGGCAGGGAAA
>Ga0207414_1000147_pt1 | contig 35079 bp, 28 predicted proteins | sample PonA231FremontCA_2_FD_187269 | JGI IMG/M metagenome (GOLD analysis project Ga0207414, IMG submission 187269) | Marine sediment microbial community from Fremont, CA, USA - Pond A23 Sediment 1 (SPAdes) | ecosystem: Environmental > Aquatic > Marine > Unclassified | place: USA: Fremont, California...
CATCGACAGCCTCGCTAAAGTAAATTGCCAACTTGGGGATGGAGCGTTGCGCCAGGGGAACCGCAAACAAGCTGAATATTATGTGAAGAGATCATACGATTTACTGTGCAGACTCCAACAACAGGATACCATCAGCCTAGTGGGACGAAATTTGGGCACCTTAATGTATAAGTTGGGAAATTGCGACAAAGCGCTTGATATCCTCCGACAATCACGGGATGCCTATTGGACACTGGGGTGCGCAGGGGAAGCGGATGAAGTGACCAACAAAATCACAGAAATTGAAAAAAACATTTGAGATGGCTCGGTCTAACCAGGGTTCGAGGGTTTGGAACCGCTGAGCTTTTCGTTGGGTGATACAAAGAATGTTTTGGTCTTGACAGGACTTCTGTTTGGTTTCACAATGGTTTCATAATGAAATCAATTGGAGATATCAATATGGCAACAGTTACGGTAAAAAATATACCTGATGAGCTTTACGAGCGGCTCAAGTCAGTCGCAGAAACAAATCGGCGTTCCATCAATAGCGAGATCATCATGTGCATTGAAAATGCTGTTACTAGCCGCCGAACCAACCTTGACGAGGAACTTGAGAATGCTCGCCAGCTCCGCCGGTTTACAGCCGGACATCCGATCAGTGATGAGGAATTTAATCAGGCAAAATCAGAAGATCGGCTATGATTGTGGTGGATACAAATGTTATCGGCCATTTCTTCCTGTCGAGCGAACAATCGGTTTTAGCGGAACGAGCCCTCCAAAAGGACAGAGAGTGGGCGGCCCCAATTTTATGGCGTAGCGAATTCCGCAATGTCCTTACTCTTTATATGCGAAAAAATATCATAAAGCTGGAGCAGGCTCAGCAGATAATGTATAGTGCCCTGAACTTACTGAAGGGACGAGAATATGAAGTCCCTTCATATGAAGTCTTAAGACTTACCTCGGCAAGCAATTGCTCTGCTTATGATTGCGAATTTATCGCTGCGGCAAATGACCTGAAAGTCGCTTTAGTGACTGTTGATAAACAACTGTTGCGTGAGTTTTCTTCAGTGGCAATATCATTAAATTCCTTCGGCAAATAGCTGCTGCATGATGCCAGCCAACCACGCCAATGCAGCGGATCGCAAAAAGCACGCGTCCTCTGATTGGCCGAGTTCGGGTCCCGTTTACTCCCTTCTGAACTCCCTTTTGGGTCAGCAAGTAAACTTTTATAAAATAGAACAAGTTATACAAGCCCGCCTGCAGGAATTCCCTGATGCGGGCTTTTTGTTACCACATAGCTTTTATAGCATTTTTGGCAAATACTGGGCAGATCGCCCTTTAAATGCCTTTTCCTGAATTTGCGGTAATCCGGATCTCTCCATATCCGCCCCAGGGGCTGCTCAAAAGAATTGCCAAAGCGGAGTTTGGGAAACTCGATCTCCTCCTGCCCGAAACAGTAGGTACAACCAGAATCCACCGGGACATTGGCCAGTACACAAGGAGAAACCTCCCCGCCCGCATCCACGACCAGGGCCCTGGAAACGTTTTCCTCGCAAGGCTTGGACCCTATTAGCGGTGATACAAGTTGAAAGTGCATGTCCACACCTTTTTTAACTGCATCCTCCTGCACCTTTTCCACCCTTTTCATCAACTCCTCCCACTGTAACTCGGTTTCTGCAAGCATGGATTCTTTTTTCAGGTCCGGGGAACAAATCAGTGAGAGGGAACTAACCACCACCTGGTTCACTTTTAATTTCGCAAAAAAATCCGGCATATCCTCCAACTCATCCAAGTTGGAGTTAAGAAGCATATAAGCCATGTGAATATCAGGATAGGCGCTTTGCAATTTCCTTTTTGCCTGGTGCAGGTTTTCGATTGCCCCGATCACTGAATCCAGTCTTGTTCCCCTGCGAATGGAATCGTTTTTTTCCGCGGAAATACCTGCAAGGGAAAACCCGATTATATTGAGCCCGCTTTTTACCAAACCCTCGGCCATGGAAGGATTCAGACGATTAGCATTGGTGGTGGTTCCGGCTTTTGCCCTGCAATCCTTTACTATTTTCACCATTTCCCTAATCTCCGGATGCAGGAGGGGCTCACCCCATCCCTGCAGATGCACCAGATCCGCTTTTTTGAATGCAGGCTTCAAGGATCTGAACTTATCCAGCGTCATTTGCCGGTTATTCCACTGCTTTTTGTATACATGCCTGGGGCAGTATATACAATCCCCGTCGCACCCGGAAGTCACTTCCACCTGTATCCAGTCCAGTTTGGGCGGCTTGTCTCTAAAAAATCGGAACAACGACATATTATTAACCTTTCGCTGGCTCACGGTTTTAAGTTCAAGGCTTTAAGAGTCTACTGACAATCTTATATTACCTACTACTGCACTAATATAAATTAACTGCATAAGTCTGTCCACAATTTTGAATATGTTCAATAAACCCCTTGATCTTACCATAAAATAATATTTATGCTGATAATAATAAAGCTAATAATTCATCATCCTAAAGCAGGTGGATAACATGTATACTGATTCTGACAACTCCTACAGAACCCAATTAAATGAATTACTGGAATGGATCAAGGATTCCCAAGATTCGGACAAATCCAGAAACCGCCCTTTTATCACCCTTACCTACGCCCAGAGCCTGGACGGCAGTATCGCTGCAATGGACAAAACACAACTCACCTTGAGCGGAGAAGAGAGTTTCACTCTCACCCACGAACTAAGAAGCCTGCACAGTTCCATTTTAGTGGGCATAAAAACAGTAATGGCTGACAATCCCCGTCTTACTGTACGTCTGGTACCAGGAAACAACCCCACACCCGTAATCCTGGATACGCACGGCAAGATATCTCCTGACGCCAAAGTCTTCCAGGAACAGGAGAGAAACGTACTCATTGTGGGTTCGAGGAAATCCGGGCCGTTTGACACTTTTTACACTACAAACAACGGCTACAAGAAGCTCTATTGTGAAACTGAAGAAAGCGGCTTGCTGGATTTGAACCATCTTATGTCCCTGCTGCAAAATCAGAATATTGAAAGTGTGATGGTGGAGGGAGGCGCAAGGGTTATAAGCAACTTCTTGTCCGCCGGGCTGGTGGATTGCCTCCTGTTAACCATTTCCCCCAGGTTGGTGGGAGGTTACAACGCCCTTTCCCACTATGGCCTAAGTCAGCTCGGATTCAAGAAAAGCCATTTTTTGTCCGTGGGAGAGGATATTGTTTTCTGGGGATGTCCGGAGTGGAAAACGGCATGAAGCGAAAATTCACTGAATTTACCAGCCCGGGGAAAGTAAAGGTAAAATCTGAAAGGATACCCGAGCCGGAAAAAGGTCAAGTACTGGTCAAAACCTCTTTTTCCGCGATCAGTGCGGGGACCGAGATGCTGGTGTACAGGGGCCGGATACCGGAACACATGGATTTGGACTCCAGTATTCCGGATCTGAAAAAGGGGTTTTCCTATCCCTTGAAGTACGGATATTGTGCTGTCGGAGAAGTGGTAAAGACCGGATCAAAAAGGGATCTTCCCTGGACTGGCACTCGTGTTTTCTGTTTCAAGCCCCATTGTAGCTATTTTTTGGCTGATATAAACGAACTTTTCCCGCTTCCGGAAGGGATCAGCGACAGGGAAGCAGTGCTTTTGCCTGCGATGGAAACCGCTGTAAACCTGGTGCAGGATGCACAACCCTGCCTGGGGGAGAAAGCCCTTGTTCTGGGACAGGGCATTGTCGGAATCCTTACTGCCTATCTTTTATCCGGATTCCCGTTGCAAGACTTGATCTGTCTGGACAAGTATCCCCTTCGCTGCAGATGGTCCTATTCCGCAGGTTGCAGTATCTGTCTAGACCCCGGGGAGTCGGGCACAGAGCAAGCATTGGAGCAAAGGCTGCAATCAAACTATGGGACCCAAGGGGCGGACTTTGTCGTGGAACTGACCGGGGACCCGGAGGGACTAAATCATGCTTTGCAATGGACCGGTTTCAGCGGTAGGATTGTCGTGGGCTCCTGGTACGGGGACAAAAGATCCCAGATAAACCTGGGGGGTAATTTTCACCGCAACAGGATCCAACTGATCAGCAGCCAGGTAAGTACCATATCTCCCGGGCTTAGCGGCCGCTGGACAAAACAGAGAAGGATGGACCTCGCTTTTCAAAAGCTTGCACAAATCGGTCCTGAATGGCTCATCACCCACGAATTCGACATCGATGATGCCGCAAGTGCTTACGACTTGCTGGACCGCTCTCCGGAACAGGCACTGCAGGTAATATTGCGGTACCAGGATTAGGGACTCCACTGGCAATTCACAGATCCACAAGGAGAATAACAAAATGTATACCCTGGGATTGAAACGAGACTTTACAGCCAAGCATTTCTTAATCGGAGGGGATTTTGGAGAGGAAAACCATTTACATTCCCACTCCTATACTCTGGATGCGGTCCTGGAAAGGGAAAGCCTGAACAATTACGGTTTTGTTGCCGATATCACTTTGGTGGAACAAGTCCTGGACAACATCACGGCAAAACTCCAAGGGGCTGTCTTGAACGACATCCCGGATTTACAGGGTTTGAATCCCAGTATAGAACATCTTGCCGGATTTGTTGCCCAAAACCTGTCCAGGGACCTGGAAGCGGAAAATCCGGAAGCTATTTCCGTCACTGTATGGGAGGACGACCAGGCCCGGGCCGGATGTCGGTTATTGGTTAATGCTTGATGGCTAACCGAAACCGTGATTGGGGATATACAAGTGAATCAACAAGCATCAACTGTTAACAACCCCATGAGAATAGGTTTCATTGTTTACGGATCATTGCAAACCTGCACCGGCGGCTACATATACGACAGCCACCTGGTTAGATGCCTGCAGGAAAACGGGCACGAAGTAGGCTTAATTTCGCTGAAATGCAGCAACTTGCTACTAAAGGCCGGACACAACATCTCACCCGGCTTAGTCAAAACTATTTGCAATTTCCGTCCGCATATACTCTTGCAGGATGCATTGTGCCTGCTCTCGCTCCCTGGATTCAACAGGCTGCTTTCAAGGATTTATCCCGTACCCAAGCTAGCCCTGGTCCATCAACTGATCTTTTTGAGGCAGGAAACAAAAACTCGGCGGCTATACTGGCAAGGTATGGAGAAGCTTTTTTTCAGGTCAGTAAACGGCCTGGTTTGCAACAGCAATACCACAAAGCAGGGAATCCGGAAAAGGCTGAATATCAACAAACCGACTTTGGTTGCCAATCCCGGCAAGGACAGGTTGGGATTCCTGGGTGAAAAGGAGATAGTTGAAAGATGCAGCCACCTTGGCCCCCTCAAGCTTTTTTTCCTGGGAAACGTTGTCCCTGGTAAAGGGCTGGACAAATTGCTGCAAGTATTAAAACATACCAGAGAAGATATATGGAGATTAACCGTGGCAGGGGACCTGGATGTTGACAAAAGGTATTCCCGCACTATTTTAAATATGATAGATCAGAGCAATCTTGCTGAAAAAGTCAACCTGCTCGGGCAACTGGAGATACAAGACCTGCAATGCGAACTGCGCAAACAGGATGTTTTGTGTTTGCCCTTCTCCTGTGAAGGCTTCGGTATTGCCTTCCTGGAAGGTATGTCCCACGGCCTGCCTGTTCTGGGAAGTTCGAAAGGGGCGGCCCGAGAAATCGTCACTCACGGCCAAAATGGTTTTCTTGTAGATCCGGACAGGCGGGGCGAACTGCAGTACTACCTGGAGTTGCTCTATTCGGACCGGGAAAGACTGCAAAATATGAGCTTGGCCGCCCTGCGGAGTACCCAGGACTTTCCCGGCTGGAGGGAAAGCATGCAAAACATAAAGATGTTCAGTGAACAGTTTGCCGCTGGCAACAACGCTGTCTGTTGAAACTGAGCCTTTGTGGCTGCAAAACCCTTACAACAAAAAAATACTGTGCCCCCTGTGAACAGTTACTGTGGGAGAATCATATGTCCAAAGCCATTGTTATCTACGCTTCCACCACCGGAGAAACCAAATCCATTGCAGTGAGTATCGCTCAAGGCATTAGGGAAACCGGACATGAGGCAAAAACGAGCAACATTGACAATATACGGGATATCAAGGAAATTGAGGACCATGATGCAGTAGTCCTGGGTTCCTCGGTATACAAAGAAGACCTACTTCCGGAGATGAAGACTTTATTGCACAACTTGAAACAGGCGGATTTACAGGATAAAGTCGGAGGTGCATTTGCCTCTTTAGAATGGAGCGAGGAGGCACCAGATGAAATCCTTGTTGTAATGCAGAGTCTGCATAAAATGAACACACTAGAAACTTGCCTGAAATTAAGGCCCCCTTTACTGGGGAATCAGCAACAGGAGGCAATAAATTACGGCAAAGAAATCGGCAAAAAAATGGGATAACTCCAAAGGCAAATCAGCTTTATTCGTAAGACATCAGGATTTTTTTGGCTCTCAAAAATTACTCCAACAATAATCCAGGTGTTCCCTGGTGTATTTCTGGGTGAACAAGCTTACCAAAACCGCCAGGACAAGTGCAATCGGCAATGCCACTACATTGGGATCCACCCATTGCAACAGCCAGGCCCAACTCCCTTTGGGAGCCCCGGCAGTTAAAGCCGCGGTCCCAAAAAGGGTCTTGCATATCCCCAGGGCTGCTGCCTCTTTTTTGTGCATGAACACCAGCCAGAACATGGAAGTCAAAAATCCTCCCAACATGGAACTGATTGCAGCTGCCTTGGTCATGCCCCTCCAGTAAAGCCCGAAGAGATACATGGGCAAAAAAGAGGCGGCGCAGAGTCCGAAGAAAAACGCAGTGGCCCGGGCTATTATGGAAGGGGGAAGGGACCAGGACCAGATAAGTGTAGCCAGTATTGCAGCACATACACCTACCCTGGTGATGGTTATGGAACCCTTTCTGGAAGTGCGCAGGGCTTGTTCAAAGAAATCCCTGCCCAGTGAAGTTCCTCCGGTGTGATACTGCGAGGAAAGGGTGGACATGGCTGCTGCAAACATGGCCAAAAGGAACAGTGCGGCAAACCAGGAGGGCATGACCTTTTCTATATATACAGGGATTATCTTGTCTATATTACCCTTGGCCATTTGAATGGATATCTTGTCAAAGAGCTGATAAAATACTGCATTGGAGAGGGATCCCACTATAAAAGCCACTCCGGTCATCAACAATATAAAGATTCCTCCGTAAAGTATGGCCCTGTTCAACTCCCTGTCCGAAGATACGGTCATAAACCGGATGGCAAGTTGGGGCTGGGCCAAAACCCCTATCCCCACTCCGTAGACAATGGTGGTGTAAATCGTAAGCCAAAGGGGAGTCCCGAAGCTCGCCCCCTGGGTCCAGCCCTGCATACCTCCTTTTTGCAGTTTCTCCGGCATCAAATTGGCCATGTCTGTCAATGCTTGATGTCCGGGTATAACACCTCCCAGCAAGGAATAGGTATGCAGCAGCAGTATGACCATCATGATTACCATGATCAAGCCCTGAAAGGAGTCTGTGTACATTACCGCTTTCAATCCCCCGGTGATAACGTATACAGCCAGGATCAAGGTGACCAGTATCAAGGTCAAATCATAGGGAATGTGCAGAGAAATTTCTATCATACGGGAAATTCCAATAAGTACTGCAGCGGAATACACGGGTATGAAGATAAAAATAATCAACCCTGCAAAACCCTGGATAAACCTGGAGTCGTATCTCCTGCCCAGAAGCTCCGGAAAGGTCAAACTCTTCAAGACCAGTCCCATACGCCTGGTACGCTTCCCGAACAGAATCATGGCCAAAAACACACCTACAAAAATGTTGGCAAAAGTGAGCCAGAGGAGTGAAAAACCGAACATTCCAGCTGCTCCCCCGAAACCGATGATCGCGGAGGTGGAAATAAAGGTGGCTCCGTAGGAAAATGCCATGACCAAAGGATTCATCTCCCGTCCCGCCAGCATGTAGTCTGGAGCCAGCTTGGTCTCCTTCCAACCCTTGTAGCCCAAATACGATACTATACCCAAGTAAATCAGGATAGTGAGGATCTTGCCCAACATTTTTTATGCCCCTGAAGTTGTGTAGTTAAAAAAACTTAAGGCCTCTGGAAAATCCCTTTATTTATGTTATTAAAATTTAACGTAATCAGGAGTTATTGGTCTTTTTCCTGTTGTCCGGGAGGAGTCACAATCTTTTCGCTCTTGACCTTGTCAGGTGTGCCCTCCTTGTTCCAATTTACTGCTCCGTATATGATACATATCAATGTGGCAACAATACACAACCAAAAAGCCAAAGCGGTTTCCAAGCTGCCCAAACCGAGCATAATTCAGTTCTCCTTTTGGATTAAAATTTCAAGCAAACTGGATAGATATTTATTAGATTTCCTTGTATATTCTCGACTCCTGCAGTAGCCTGCTGAATACAACAACAAATTACACAAGTTTCAACAATGTTTCAACAATTGATTTTGTCCGCCCAAGTTTAGCAATACCGATTTTCTAAAGGATATAGAACCCGGATTTTTTGGGAGGGAAAAAATTGGATTCAGGGTTGAAACACGCACATTTCGCCGCTGCCTGAAAATGAACGCGGTTTACTGTAGATCTCGCATCCCGCTTTTTTTGCTATTTGAGTAAGCATGCCCCGAAAGATATATTTGTGAAACGGATGGAAAGCATACCAATAAATGATTCCGGTAAGGCCGTGGGGCAAGAAACGGGAAATCTGCCGCAATTCGCAACCCTTGTTCTGCAGGGGCTGGATCTGGAACTGCATTATCGCCTCTCCGGGCAATTTCATCTCCGCAAGCAGTTGGAGACTTTGATTCTCCTCCACTACCAGAACCCTCCAAAAATCCAGGGCATCACCCACCCTTAATTGACCGGTTTGAGGCCTGCCCCTTCTAAGCCCGACTCCGCCAAAAAATTTATCCGCCAGCCCCCTCAACCTCCAAAGGGTGTCTGCAAAAAACCAGCCTGTTTCTCCTCCTACACTGGTTATCACCTGCCAAATCTCTTCCGGACTGCAACCAATTTCCACCTTGTAATTGCATTCCAGCACCGTCCCTCCAGCATAGGGTGCGTCTCCATAGGCCAACCATTCCGGGGGCCGGACCTGACCGGCCTGGGACCAGTCCGTGTCTACTTCCTGTTGACGGATTTTTTGCAAAGCACGGGAAATAACCTCCCTGCAGGAGAGCAACCGCACCGGTACATATGTCCTGATACTGTTTTCACGACAGACAACCTCATTGCGCATACCTTCAAACAATGGCCTTGCCAAGCTAACCGGCACCGGTGTTATAATATTTATCCAATAAGCACTCAGTTTTGGATTCATAAACGGGATGCGTATAATTAGCCGCCTGGGAAGATCAGCCTCTTGGGCGTAAATCCTGAACAAGGCCTCGTAACTCAGAATATCCGGACCGCCTATATCGAACCGTCGTCCAGCGGTATCCGGATTTTCCAAACAGCCTACCAGGTAGTCCAGGACATTCCGGATAGAGATGGGTTGGCTCAAGGTACGCACCCATTTGGGAGTAAGCAGCACTGGCAACCTATCCACTAGATAGCGCACCAGTTCAAAGGAGGCGCTGCCGGATCCCAAAATCACCGCGGCCCGTAACCAGGTCAGAGGGATCGAACTCGACTCCAGGATTTCCCCCACTTCCTGCCTGGAGCGCAAATGATGGCTGAGTTCAGGAGATTGTTCACCCAATCCACCCAAATAGAGCAGGCGGCTTACCCGATTTTGTTCCGCAGCATACACCAAGTTTTGGGCAGCTTGCCTGTCAGTACTAGCAAAATCCTTATTTGCCGCTCCCATGGAATGAACCAGATAGTAAACTGCATAACTGTCACGAAGTGCCAGGGTCAAAGACTCCCGGTCCAACACGTCGGCTGCAACTATCTCCAGATTGGGATGTCCGGCAAAAGGACGGCAATTAAGCTTGGAGGCCGATCTTGCCACAGCCCGCACCTTGTATCCCGCCTCCAACAACCTGGGAACCAGCCTTCCTCCCACATATCCGGTGGCTCCCAGTACAGTAACCCTTTGTGTAGCTAAATTACCGTCCTGCATAGTGCTAGCTCCTGTATGTATGAAAAATCAACCGCGCCGGTGACTAAACCTTCCCTGCACTACAAGAGATCCCCGTAGGTAGATCAGGAAAGAATCAATTGCGGCACACTAATCCTGCAATCTTTTATTCAACTCCTCTTGTGTAAATTCATCTGTATAAACACCCGAACAAATTACTTTACTACTTTCCCCGGGCACGGAATAGACATAGGATAGCTTCCTGGAAGGCTCCTCTTCATTGGGTTTGGGCCACCAATACTCAACCCATCCGCCTTTTTCAGGATTATCGTTGGCCATAGTACAGTATTCCAGGAAAAAGTAACTACCAGTCTTGTCCTGCAGGTTGGACAGGTCCTGGCCTTCCAGTGCTGGCTTGACCGGATGGTTTACCATCTTGATACTGTCGCAATCGATCAAGAAGGCGTAATTCCCTTCTTCGCCCCATTTCCATTCAATGTCTTCTACAGAGTTTTTATTTTCCGCAAGGGTATCTGCAAGCTCCCTGACCTTTTTAACTACATCTTCCGGATGCCTGTTCTGTGCAGAGAGATTTGAAACGCTAAAAAAACAAATCATCAAGGCAATACAAATACTAGTCAATTTCTTGGCCATGTTTCTCCTCCTTTGTGTTAAAAATTGCTTTTCCTGGATACCTTAGCTTAGCAGTCGCATTTTTATTATTTTAAACTTTTGCCAAGCTACTCGCCCATTTTACTATCATTTTAAAGATAGAACAAACAATTCAACTATGCAATCCCAAATTTCACGGCTTTTTTGTTCTAGAATTCAATTAGCTGTTTGTATTTGAATTTTTTCTTGTTGCAGGAATAAAATTCGAATATCGAATCTCGAAATTCAAAATAAAATCAAAGATTTAATGAAAACTTGAACATCAAGCGTTTAAATAGTTATAAATTTTCAAAGCAAAACTGTAGTAAAAAGATAACTTATTGATAGGAAAGAATATTTTATTTAGAACAAAATTACCGTGTCTCAAATTTACTCCTAATCAAATTCCATGCCAGTGGAGGTTGCAAACAAAAAGGATACCGGGAAACCATGGCAAATAGATATGCAACACTGCATATTTTCATCCTTATCAATTTTCAGTTGGACTGCAAAATGAATTTCCACTTTTCCAATACAGTGCTGCCAGCCTGGAATTTTATGAAGAAACTTTGAGTGTCAGGGACTGATCTCAATTTTTGTTTGTACTATTTCTCAACAGTTGATATAATAGATATTACCTGAACGAAAACTATGATATCTATAAATTAAGACTGCACTTTTTAAACTTGAGATAATTATGGTACAAATCAACATCAGTTTTCTCAAACCCGGAATGAAGCTTCTTTCAGACTTGACCACCCCTCAGGGCAATCTCCTTTTGCCAGCTGGAAGCTTATTGGATGAACGTATTATTAACAGGTGCAAAAAATGGGGGGTTGTTCAAGCTGATGTCGAGAGCCCGGAACAATCAGGACAGGAGGACTGGACTGAAATAGATCCGGAACTGCTGTCGCAAGCCAAGACACAGGTGCAGGAACTGTTTTGCCGCCACAGGCACCCCTCTCAATTCATCAAGGTTCTGGCAGGTGATATCGTAAAACAAAAGGCCGCTGCCCTGGCGTCAGAAGAAAGTGCACCGCTCGAGGCTGAAGAACTCCAACAACAGGAGCCAACTTTTTCAAAGCAAGAACTGGACTTGCCCAAACTCGACGCGGACAGGATCGTGTCAAACACAGAAGAACTGGCCTCCCTGCCGGAAGTTTTTGCCAAAATCATCAACACCCTCAACGACCCTGACACTACAGCTGATTCCCTGGCAGAAATAATAAGCTACGACGTCAATCTCTCAGCCAAGCTCATAAAACTGGTAAACAGCCCTTTATACGGCCTGATCCAAAAAGTGGATTCCATATCCAGGGCAATTTCCCTGCTGGGTTTGCAAACCGTCAAGAACCTGGCTGTCAACGCCTCTGTAATGGAAATGTTCAAGGACCTCTCCCCTGACCTTTTGGATATGCATTCTTTTTGGAAACACAGTATCGCCTGCGGAGTAGTGGCCCAGTTGCTGTGGGGTTCCAGCGGAAGAAAGGGAGGCGAGGTCTTTTTTCTTTCCGGTACACTGCACGATATAGGCAGACTGATCATCCTGAAGGACCATCCGGAATACATGAGGGCGGTACTCCTGCATCCGGAGCGAGGCCAAAAGCCCCTTTATCAACTGGAGAAAAAGATTTGGGGATTTACCCACTTCGAACTGGGTGCCAAATTGATCACTTCCTGGAATTTTCCGCTCATATTCAGCGACCTGGTCAAATACCACCATTTCCCCAAAAAGGCCCGCTACGAGGGCGAAGCAACAAACATCCATTTCGCGGACATAATTGTACATGCACTGGAACTGGGAGAAAGCGGAGAAAAGAATGTGCCTCCGGTAGAGGCAGAATTCAATAAGGATCTCGGAGTTTCCCTAAAAGACTTGAGGGAACTCTTGGAACAAATAAAACACCTGGTGCATCACATTCAAAATATATTTTTTCAGGAGAAGGACGAGGAATAAGCATTGTCAAGTCCCTGCGGCTTCCAATGCCGGATCAAAGGAAAGACGATTTGATAAAAACACTATTTGCTGCAATATTGATATCTGCCTTGGGCCTAGTAGTTTTTGTTTGCTACAGAAGAAAACCGCGCATTGGATTCTTTGCCAGGGACAAACACAAAAAGGAACTGCAAAAGATGTGTTTCGGAGACCAAGGGGCTGCCGCCAGATTAATGCGGATGGAACTGCAAAAAAACCCCGGGATAAGTGAGCAAGAGGCCTACAGAAGGGCTGCGGAAAAATTGCGCAGGCACAGGTCGTAAATCCTAATCAATATGGGTGAACCTGAATCCCGAATTCAGTCAGCGAGTTCAATACCCACCGGACAATGGTCAGACCCCAAGACATCGGACTCGATCCAGGAATCCACCACTTTGTCCCTCAGTTCCTCGGAAACGAAAAAATAGTCCAGTCTCCACCCCGCATTCCGGGACCTGGCATTGGACCTGTAGCTCCACCAGGTATAGTGCCCGGGTTCCTGGTTAAACATCCTGAAAGTATCAATGTATCCGTGTTCTATGAACCTATCCATCCACTCCCTTTCAATGGGCAAGAACCCGGATGTATCCTTGTTTGCACGGGGATTTTTCAGGTCTATCTCCTTGTGTGCGGTATTAAAATCCCCGCATACCACAATCGGCTTTTTTTTGCGCAAACCCTCCACGTGTTCCAGGAACTCGTCATAGTAGTCCAGCTTGTACTGCAACCTGTCGGCATCCTTTTTACCGTTGGGAAAATATACATTCAAGAGATAGAAATCCTCGAACTCCATCTGAATAAGCCTCCCCTCCCCTTGCAAATACTCGGCTGATAATTCCAGTTGAATATCCCGCGGCTCCACCCTGTACCATGCAGCCACCCCAGAATATCCCTTTTTTACTGCTGCCGGATTCCATACTGACTCGTATTCTTCCGCATCCTTGATCTTACTCGATAATTGATCCGGGCTCGCCTTGGCCTCCTGTACACAGATCACGTCACCGTCCACCCTGTTGAACCAGTCCCAGAACCCCTTTTTTGCCACAGCCCTAAAACCGTTCACATTCCAGGAATATATCCTCATATAAATACCTCCGGAAAAACGCCTGCAAAATTTGTATTTGCTTCTCCTCAGCTCCTAGTCTTCCTGATTCGACTTAGCTCCCTTCTAGAGGGTCGATATCGAAAATTTGCGGTCTAGCTTGATTTTTGCAGTTTAACATATTAATTTTAAAACTAGTGGGTTCTTATATTTACCCACCCGACAAGAATTATATATGTACTTTAATCCAACAATTTTAGCAAATGATTTATTATCCGGAAAGATTCCATGAAATTTAAACAATGCTTCTTAATCTTCTTCCTGGCATTTTTTTCTATTTGCTGCCTCCACGTAAAGGATGGATTCTGCATGCAAGTGGACTTTATAAACCCCGGTGCATCCAATGCCACTAGTGAGACCGGGGAGTTCTGGGTAATGGTTTCGGAATTTATAAAGGCTGCAGCCCAGGACCTGGAAATAGATCTGGATATCCATTATGCACAAAGAGAGTATGTAAAGATGATCGACTTGACCAAAAAGGTGGTTCAAAATGAATCCAAGCCGGATTACTTGCTCCTGGTCAATGAAAAGCTGATCGCGCAAAGGCTCTTGAAAATAGTATCCGGATCAGACATCAAGGTTTTGTTGATACTGAATGATCTCACCAAACAACAAAAGCAAGAGATCATGGCATCGGAAAAATTGTCCCGGCAACTGATCGGGGCGATTATCCCGGACAATGTTTCTGCAGGTTACCTAATAGCAAAATCCCTTATCGAGAGGGGCCTGGAAAAAAAAGACACTCCCCTGCAAATGGTTGCCATAAACGGGAGCCGGGTTACACCTGCTGCAGTGGATCGGGAAAAAGGACTGCACAAGGCACTGAAGAAACATTCCGGTTCGGTGAAACTACGTCAGCTCACCTACGGGGAATGGAGGGAGGACAAAGGATATCTGAAGACAAAGGTCCTGTTAAAGCGTTATCCTGACACAGACCTGATTTGGGCAGCCAACGATCCCATGGCACTGGGTGCACTCCGGGCAGTCCGGGAAAAAGGCAAAGTCCCGGGAGAGGACATATTCATCGGTGGCTTGAACTGGTCTGCAAAAGGCCTGTCCGCTGTAGAGGACAATTCCCTGGTTACCAGTGTGGGAGGCCACTTTATGGTGGGTGGATGGGCTTTGCTGATGCTGCATGATTTCCATAAGGGTTGCCTGGAGATAAAAAATAATGATCCCGGAATAGAGATAGATGTATTTCGCAATATTGATAAACAAAGGGTTGCGGACTACAAGAAGTATTTCGGGGATCAAAACTGGAATCGAATCGACTTCCAAGAATTTTCCAAGTACCTCAACCCCGATCTTAAGGAATACAAATTCGGCCTGGAATCCATCCTTGCCCATATCAGGGAAGGGACAGCCAACACTGAAAAAGGTGATTAAATGAAGCTGCGTTGGAAAATCATTCTGGGGATCCTTTTGATTACAGTGCTATGTAACGGTGCGTTTACCGCTTACCTTTTGCACAATCAGCGCCAAAAACAGATGAACAGATTGGAAGACAAGATCCAGAGGACCAACAACATGTTGCAAGTCCTTAATACAGAGCCTTTGTGGGATATGGATCAAGTCAAACTCCAACAAAATCTGCATACATTTTTTCAAAAGCCGGAAGTCTATTCTATTCATCTCCGCGACGTGACAGGGTCCATAAATATCCAATACCAAAAGGATAAAACCCATTCCGAGTACAAACTGATAAAGCACAACCTCCCAATTCAAAAAGACAATTACAAACTTGGCCAAATAGAGATTACTTACACCACCTCTAAGTTGGAAAAGGCACTGAACCAGAGAAAGATGGAAATGATCGGGCTGACACTGGGCCTGGTCACAATCCTGGGAGTAGTGTTCTTTGTTTTCTCTCGGCGCTCTCTAAAGCCTATAGATTACATAGTCAATGCCATGGACAGCGTGGACATGGGCAACTTTGATACTAGCCTGGATCTTAAGACCAGGGACGAATTTGAACAAATAGAAAAATATTTCAACAAGATGACCAAAACCATAAGACAGGAGATAGAATCCAGGAAGACCAAGGAAAGGGAACTCGCCCAAAGCGAGGCCAGGTTCAGGAGCATATTTCAAATCGTGGGTGTGTCTATTTGGGAGATCGATTTTCCAAGATTCAAGAAAGAGATTGATGCTCTGGATAAACAGAGCGGGGAAGGACTGTCCAAAAACCTGGAAGCAAATCCGGGAATCCTGCAAGAAGTGCTTCAAGAGCTGGTTGTTCTGAATGTGAACGAGGAAACCTTGCGCATGTTCGAAGCAAATAACCTGCAGGAGCTAAAGAACAACCTGGATTCCATATTCACCTCGGATGCCCTGTCTGTCTCCAGGGAACTGATTTTGGAGATCAATCAGGGCGAAAAACAAATGGAACATACCACCAGCTTGAACACCCTGAGAGGTAATAAGATCGAGGTGATCCTGAAAATGGATCTGTCTGAAATAGTAAAGGAACAGACAATATGCCTGCTAACCATGATGGATATCACCCAAAGGAGGGAAATGGAGCGCAACCTGATCCAGATGCAAAAAATGGAAACTGTGGGTACCTTGGCCGGAGGCATAGCCCATGATTTCAATAACATTTTGAGCGGTATAACCGGGTATGTTTCCATGATTCAGAGGGAGGCCAGGAATGAAAACATAAATCCCGACAAAATCCTGAAATTTGCCGAGCAAATTGAAAAGGCCACTAACAAGTCCGAGGCAATGATCAAGAACCTTTTGGCCTTGTCCAGAAATTACCAGTCTTCCCAGATCGTGGTAGACCTGAACACTTCGGTTCAAAACGTGGTCTCGGTTGCCGAGAGTTCAATTCCGGACCAAATCGAACTCGTGGTGGAATATTTTCCGGAACAGGCCTTGACTGAAGTGGACCCGATAATGATTGAACAGATCCTTTTGAATTTCCTTATCAATGCCATACACGCAATGACCATTATGAGGCCGCAAGACGAGTCCAAGCACGGGACCCTGTCCTGCAAGATAGACAAGATATTCGCAGACAAACACTTTTGCGACACCCATTCGGATGCGCAGGCAATTCACTACTGGATCCTGCGGGTAAGCGACACCGGAGTAGGAATGGATCAAAAAACCCGGAGCAAAATGTTCGAGCCCTTCTATACCACCAAGGACAAGAACCACGGCACCGGACTGGGACTTGCCATGGCCTACAACTTTATCAGGGATTCCAAAGGGCTTATAGATATCTATTCCAGTCCGGGATCAGGCACAGTGATCAATCTCTTTTTGCCGGTAAGCGAAAAATCAAGTATGGATCAAGCAAGTGAAGGGCAAGAGGAGGCATACCATACAGGCAGCGGATTGATCCTGCTGGTAGAGGACGACGAGTTGATCAGAAACAGTGTGTCCGGATTTCTCACTGAATGCGGCTACCAGGTCCTGGAGGCAGATAACGGATCCCAGGCAGTTGAATATTTCCAGCAAAAGCAGGGAGAAATCAGATTGACAATTCTGGATATGCTTATGCCTAGCATGTCCGGAGATGAAGCCTTTCGGGAGATCAAGGGAATGGACCCGCAAGCCAGAATCCTTTTGACTTCCGGGTTTAGCCAGGATCCACGGGTACAATCCCTGTTGGACTCGGGTGTGGACGATTTCTTGCAAAAGCCTTTTTCAATGCAGGATTTGACTGCAAAACTCCAAAAATTATTGAAACAGTAGCAGATCCTCAGGGATCGATCCTGCTTTCAGGTTCTCTTTCTGCAGCGCAGACTAAGCCAGATAAATTAGAGCATCGTGACCATCTTGCACAGCACTATCAAATTTTTTTTTAGTTAGTGCCTGACCGCAATATCAAATCGCTGCAGTCCCTAATCCTGACCCAACACTCCCTGGATAAACCTCTCGGCTTGCTGTCTCTGTATTTGCATTCTAGACAACAGTGCATTCAGTTGGACAAGTATATCTTCCTTTTCATGTTTGGCCTGAGCATCCATGTATCCCTGATCCAGCAAATACTGCTCCAGATCCCGGATCTTGTTCTTCCTAAAGCCCTGCACCTCCCCGTTTTTCAAAGCCTGCACCAGCCTTGCCGGGTCGCGGTCCAAATCTTGCAATTTATTGTCCACTGCATCAATGAATTTTTCTGAGACCGCACCGGACTGTTCCAGCACATCCCGGTCAATACGAATTGAACGCCCCTTTTTGTACAATTCCTGGAAGCGTTCCAACAACTTCACCCTGTCCCGGAGCCCCTGGATCGTATCCCGGTCAAAGCCCTGTAATTCGCCATTGTTTTTGAAAAAACTGTCCAACTGTCCCCAATAATTCAAATTACTTGCAAGGCAGGTGTGCAAAAGCCGGGTATCTTCCAGCAAATACCACAGATGCAATTGTTCCGCATCCTGTGTCAAGATATCAAATCCGGGCACCTGCAGGAGTTCTCCATACTCTGCATGCCCGGTTTGCGAGGGATCGGGCAGTCCTTTGCGCCCAAGTTCCAAGGAGCCGAACCCGGGGTTGTTTTCCTGGATACGGATGGATTCGTTTTGCCTTCCGATCAACTCCACAATCTTAAAATCCACATCCTGATTCGCTTCCAGGTATGTTTTCCATTTGCCCACTTCATCACCCTGGGCGGTCAGATAAAATACCTGCCGCCCCTGTTTGCTGATCTCAATAAGTGCATCTATTATGGCCTTCGCCCTGGTATCGTCGCTATTTGCCAACACTTCATCCGCTATAACCGGCAACTTGAGCGAAGGCTCCCGGTTTTCAATAAACGCCAAGCGCACTGACAAAAGGAGCTGGATCCTGGTGCCGGTGGACAACTCCTCCAAGTCCTGTCCCAGCTTCAACACAGTATCGTATGCCCGGAATGCAAAAACCCCCTCTTCCTGCAAATCCAGTTCATAGCGTCCGCTGGTGACCAGGTTAAAGATCCGGTTGGCACGCTTGAAAAGCCCCGGACGGTTCTGTTCCCTGGTTTCCTTTTTCAGCCTGTCCAATATCGATTTGCCGGTAATAGAGGACAGATTGGCCTTGTACAGCCCCTGCAGTGCATCCAGGGCGGATTCCTTGTTCATCAAGGCTTCTTCAAGCTGGTTGTTTTTTTCCGCATTGCTTATTTTGGTCTCGATCTCCGCGATTTCCCTGTTTATTCCCTCCAGCTTCCCCGAAAGTTCCTCAAGCTCCCTTACCTTCTCCCTTGCCTGGTCCAGGGTAAGGTATGCAATATCCTCACTGCAGGCCTCGTACATGGAGTGCTCCTGCATCAAATCCCTTTTCTCGGCCAGTTTACTTTTTGCAAACCTGTACTCTTCCCTTGCCTTTTGATAACCCTCCAACTGTTCCACCAGTCCTTTCACCTCCTCCCGGTTGCCGAAAGCAAGATCCAATTTCTGGTACAGGCTGCTTAGCTTGTCTTGATACTTTGCCTTGTCCTGTTTGCTTTTTTGGATATTCTCCTGCTGTCTCTCTATCTCCCTGGCATTTTCCCGGCGGCTTGACTCCAGGTTTTGCAGGTTACTGTAAATCCCCCTGGCTTCACTGCTTTCACCTGCCAGGTGATCACAAAATCCCTGGAACAGATCGTTTATCTGCTGCAACTTGACCCCGTACTCCCGGGACAACTCCTGTTTGCGTGCCCTCCCCGCTTCGAGGTCCGCATTTGCCTGCTGCCAATTCTTGACATCCACCAAAAAGGAATAGAGGGCGCTGTAATTCTTCAAGTCCTGTTCCGGAAGATCCGGGGCAGCTTGCAACCTGTCCAGCCACTGACTGTAGGTCTCGTGCAGTTGATCCAACCTCCCCTGCAGATTGTCCAGTTCCTTCTGGCGCTCAGCCAACCTTTGCTCCGTTTTTTCCCTGGACTTCGCATCCTGCATTTTTTCCTGCAGCCAGGACAAAATTTCGCAGACTTCCTGAACACTCCATTCTTCCGGCTGTCTGAGCCCGGTCTTTATATAGTCCTGCTTACGTAGATCCGCATCCTGTTTGTCCTCACCCTTTACATAAAAATATATTGCCGGGACGATAAGCAACAGGATGCCCAAGAGTCCCGGCCACCCGGCGACAAATGGCAATATCACTGCAATGACCCCCAACAGGGACAAAATCCCCAACCACCTTACCGGGATTCCCGGGACTTTTTCCTGCTCCCGCAGCCATTCGCTCAAGGTCCGGATTCCGTGCTTGGCCAGATCACTGCTTACACTGTCCCTGTTTTCAATCTCCTGTTGCAGTTCATTTATTTCAGTCTCCAGGAATTGTTTTTCAGTAATTACCTGGTGGGCGTTAAGCAGGAAATCCTCCAACCTGCCTATGTCTTGCAGGTCTATTCCCTCCCAGTCTCTTGGATCCAGGGATTCCTTGATATGTTTTACCGCACTGTCCGATCTTACAGTCAGTTCCCGGATCCTTTGCTCCTGTTCCCGGATCTGCTGCTCCAGATCCGCCAACTCCTCGATTTTCCGATCCAGTTGAAACAGCACTTTCCGATCTATACCTTCTTCAGGCAGATTTAGGTCTTGCAGTTCCTTCCTGCACCTGTCCAGCTCTTCCTGTGCGTTTTTTTCCGCCTCCTCCGCATCCTGGATATCCCTTTCCAGTTCCCGGATCTGCTCGAACTCCTCCCCGCTAACCTTTTCCATTACCACCGGATAGGAATCGAATTCCTGCTTTATCGCATCGTGCCGGTGTGTTGCTTCCAGGAATTCCACGACCCTTTGGTACAGATCCTTTTCAGTAAATGCTTTTTGGGAATTTTGCTTTTGTACATAAAGCCCCTGGAGCCTCTCTTCCTGCTTTTTCAAATCCCTCTGCTGCTGCAGGAGTTGCTTGTAGTGCTGGTCAGCCCTCTCCAGCTGCTTGTATTCTGAACAGGCCTTGCTTTTAACATTACAGGAATATTCCAGGTTTGCCTCTGCCAAATCCAGGTCGTATCCGCCAATGGATTCCTGCACTATATGTTTGGCCAATCCCTGCTCATCTTCCCTGACAAGATCCTGCAGAGCCAGCATGTATCTGTCGCCGCCCTCCGCAGGAGGCAGTCCCAGGATCTGTTCATCCCGGCCGTTTCTCTGGGTCCTCAAACGCCCGGAATCCAGCCTTATCTCCCAAAAGTCCGAATCCGCCTCAGCAGAGGCCTCTGCCTGGATGTCACTTTCCCGCCTTTTCCAGATCAGCTCTTGGATCACCCTGGCAGTGGAGCTCTTGCCAGAGGCATTTGCCCCTGCAATGATATTTATACCAGGGGAGAGGTCCCTGTATGCGGGCAGGCCCTTGGGGAATCCCGGCATCTTGTAAATGGAGAGTTGTTTGAATACAAAGGGTGTTTTCTGCATGAGCTATCCTTCTTGCTGCGACAAGAGTTCCGCCAGCAACCTGTGGCATTCCCGGAGTATATATTCCCTGGATTCGGCAGGCTCGCTCAATCTGCCTTCCTTGTTCAGATCCTGGTAGGTCCCGGCACCGTTCAGTCTTTTCAGCTTCTGCTCCCAGTCCCGGATCAGGTCCTCCAAAAAGGGAGTAGTATCCCCATTCTGTATAGCGAGTATTGTTTCCGCCAGCTTACCCGCCGGCGAGGGATCCTTGGCCAAGTCCCGCAGATTGGAGACAACCGGCTTGACCTCATTGTCTACCTTACGCACACAGAGCAGGGTCCCGTTCTCCAGTTCCTGCTCGTAATCGTCAATCAATCCCTGTTTCCAGGCATCCATGGAATTGGCTCCAGCATTTTCCCCCTGCAGGTAGATGTCGTACACCAGACAGTAAACCTCTTGCATCTCCGGGATCTTATCCCGGGCTGAACTCAACAGGGCAGACAGGACAATGTCCCGGAATTCGGCCTCGTTTTTTGCGGCACTGACATCTATTTGCAGGTCTGCATAACGAACCGGGGAGAGGGGGATATTCCGGGTGCGCAACTGTTCCTTGCCCTGGATCTCCATAAGGACCGCACCGTGGACTCCGGGCTCACTCGGGCTCAATGCGTGCGGGGAACCCACGTAGGCTATATAGGGGGATTGCTGCTTCAGACCCTGCGGGGTGTGGATGTGGCCCAGAACCCATGCATCCACCTGCTGCCCGGCCAAATTGCTCAATGCCAGGGGGGCGTACTTGCCTTCCGGGTCATCCACGTATCCATGCAAGACACCGATAGCGGGAATATCCGGGTCCAATTGCGAGCCTTCCAAAAATAGCAGCGGGTCCTCGGATACGAACTGCCCGCTGAATGACCACCCCACAAACTGACATTGCATCCCGTTCTTGGAATGCCTCTGTATTTCCCATTCACCGCCTTGACCCAGCAAATGGACATTCCAGTATTCGCTGTTGGCTGCTATTTGTGGCAGCACCCCGTGATCGTGGTTCCCGGCTGTCAAATATACTTCAATTCCTGCCTGTTGCAATTTGTAAAAACCGGACTGCAAGGGACCGATAGCCTCGTAAAAGCTATTGTCCTTGTCCACGATGTCTCCGGCTAACACCAGTACATCCGCACTGTTTCGTATTGCTGCCCCGACAATACGGTCCCAGGTGTGTTTCGTGGACAGGGCCTCCCAATCCCTGGGCACGGCAGAAGACTTCCTGCCCAGGTGAATGTCTGCAGTTGCCAATATTCTCAATCCCATAGACTAAAATCGCACCCCTTTGTCTGAAAAATAATTCAGTAGAGTTTTGTACAATTCTGGCTGTTTAGTCAATGAGTAAAAATTGTGACTACACAATAAAGAGGCCGGGATTTTGCTTTTCACCGCTACATCTGCTTGACTATTTGATCTATCTCCTGCGCCAGCTTGTTCAGTTCAGAAATCGCCTGTGCAGCCTGCTGCATGGTCTCCGAGGCCTCTTTGGCAGTCCTGTTGACCTCTTCTGTGGACTGGTTGACTTGTTCACTGGCCGAGGACTGTTCCTCAGAGGATGTGGCGATACTCTGCACCTGCTCTGCATTGGATTCTGCCAGTCCCACGATTTCCTCGAGATAACCGCTGGCCTTCCTGGACTGCTCCGAGGTATCCTGAACCGCCTTCTCGGTTTCCGTGACCTCTTCCACGTTCTTCTCTGTACTGGAAGTTATCGAACTGATGGTGGTACCCACTTCCTTGGTGGCCTCCATGGTCTTTTCAGCCAGCTTACGTACTTCATCCGCCACAACTGCAAAACCTTTGCCCGCCTCCCCGGCGCGAGCGGCTTCAATAGCCGCATTCAGTGCCAGCAGATTAGTCTGGTCAGCTATATCGTTTATCATGTCCATCACCTGATTTATACCCTGTACATCCTGGCTGAGCTGGTCCATGGAACTCTTGACGTTTTGTGTCCGCTGATTCACGCTGACCATGTATTCGGAAACATGCTCCACTATTTCCTTGCCCTCCCGGGCTTTCTTCTTGGTGCTCTCGGATTGTTCGGCAGCGCTGGAGGAATTCCTGGATATCTCCAAAATGGAGGAATTCATCTGCTCCATGGCAGTAGCCACTTCCGAGGAACGTTTCTGCTGTTCTTCCGCCCCGTTGCTAGCCTCCTCGATTTGAGACGAAAGTTCTTCAGAAGCACTGGCCAGGCGCTCCGATACATCCTTGGCCTGTTTGGACAGTTCGTTGATTTTTTGATTCTGTTCCTGCACCCGGGACTCGTTTATTTTGATATCAGTGATGTCCGCAGTAGTCATGAAGATACTAGCCAGTTCTCCATCCTGATCGAACATGGGTACAGCGTCCACTTGTACATGCCTCTGGTTACCCTTTCTGGTCTGGATTTGCGTCTGTTTGCCCAAAAGCGGCTCTTTCTTCTCAAGCATCTTGTGTGCATATGTACTCTGATTGGGGTCGTTAAAAAAAGCGAGACCGAGTGGCCGCCCTATGAGCCTTTCCCTGTCATCCTCCTCAAAGAGCCTTGCCAACGCCTTGTTCAACTTTTTCACGTTAGCCTTGTTATCAGTCCATACAAACGGAGTAGCCATCTCATCCAGAACAGTCTCGTAGTAATCTATTGTTTTTCTTATCTCGTCGCTCATTTTGTTTATTTCATTCGCCAAAGTGCCGATCTCATCCTTTCTATCTATAGTCAGTTGAGCGCTTTCCAGATTGCCTTGGGTAATATTTTCTGCCTTGTCCTTCATCTGCAGGATAGGCCTGATCACACCCCTGCTTATATACAATATCATCCCTGCCACGAACAACAAGAACAACAGGAACAAAACAAAGAAGAGTGTAAAGATAAGGTCTTCCAATTTATAAATGCTTTCCATTACCTTGCCTGTTTTTATTCCCAACAGATAAAGTCCGGTCCTGGTATTGTCAAATCCTTGGAAATTTCCTTTCAAAAGTAGATAATTGTCATCCATGACATATTGTTTTGATGCGAGCAGGCGTTCAAACAAATCCCCCTTCTGAATATATTCCCAAAATTCCTGGTTTAGGTCTTTTTGGCTGAGCACATACTCTCCCAGCCCGGGATTGTCCTGCAGCCCCCTGGCAATATCCAGCGAATCCTTGTGCATGAAATACAGAAAATCTATATCATAGGGTTTTAGCGTCCTCTTGATGGAATTTAGCCCGCCCTCGAAATTAGCGATTCCTATAAACTCCCCCTGATCAATTATCGGGAAAAGCCCTTTAAGCCTGAGCCCTTTGGGAGATACCTCCATACCCACATGGGATTTTTTGTTTTGTTTAACCAGGGAATACCCCTTGGAATACTCCAAGCTTTCCCCGAAATCTTCTGGATTCCAGGACTTGTAAAAAGAGTTCAACCCCTTGCCTATCAAGTGGATCTTGACATTGTTGAAAGTGGTGTTCTGTTTAAAGGTACTGCCCAATTCATTCAAGACTTCCTCTGCCTTTTCCCTGTCATCGTTCAGGAGTGCATTCTTCACCTTGGGGTTGTTTGCGATTTGCAGTGCATTAGTCAGCCAGACCTTTTTCTTGGCCTCTATTGCGGATTGCAAGTCTTGTCTTGCATCCTCCACCACGGTTACCACTCTTTCCTGTTTCGCACTATTATAATACATATAGGTAACGGTTAAGCTAACAATGAAAATTACAGCCAGCCCTACTAAGCCGGCTATTAGCAACTTTGAATTCAGCTTCATCAGTCCCCCCCTATGAATGAAATCATTACAAAAAGTCCATCATTCCCGACAGAATATAAACGCCGGTGCAACCGGAAAATGTACTTGTCCCGGGAAAAATGCATCTCCTTGTTCAACAGGATTGCAATTGTTCAAAACTGCCCAAAATAGTCTGATATAATTTAAAAAACAGCAGTATAGACAAGGTAAAGCAATTGTGCTTAAAATTCAAGGAGGGAAAAAATATGAGTATGATATCTTCTAAGGTATGTATTTTGAGATTGAAAAGAAAGCCCAACCAAACACAAGAATCGATTTATGGTCGAAAAAAAATCAACTATGATCTCGTGCAGAAATGGATAGTTGGAAGGGGTCAAAGAACCACCCCGCCGGTCTCGTCACTGTAGCAGACATATTTTGATTTCCTGTCCGGAGTCAATATTTGATCCAGGACATTCCTGTCTACCTGAACAGTAAATTTTCCGCTCTTTTCATATTGATATTTGGAGTAGTTCAGCAGATATTTTTCTTTGTTTTTACGGTCAAATGGATATTGCAGGATAATGTCACGATTTTGTTTGTCAAGATATCTGCATTTGGGAGTTTCCTGGTCCAAAGATACCTCCAGGTCAATACGTCCCCTGGAATCCCGGAATGGGAACTTTTTGTCGTAAAAATCTGAAACATGGGTTAGCCAATTGTCGAGCAAAGGATCGCCCTGTTGTTCCAAAGATATTTTACTACCGATATCGTGGATAACCCTGTTCTTCTCGAGTTCTGCCATGGAGTCGAATTGCTTTTCACGCTTTTGTTTTATATCTTCATCCAACGCATACCTGGCATCAACAACACTCTGCATATCAACGGGAAAGATTTCACGCGCATCGTAACTCGAGAGGTCGTGATGCCGATCAACTGGCCCCGGACCGGAATAGGGCCTTATATTCCCGGATGTGATCAAATCCCGCAAGGGGTGGGAAAGCATTATTATATTCGCGGGATCATATTCATCCAGGATTTTGTGCTCGCGATGGCGCGAAACCCTGCCTGCTATTTGAACCGTGGACCAAATCGAGGTAGGTTCGATTATGGCATAATCGAAATCGTGATCCCTTCCGACTTCTTCAATGGGAGTTGAAACCACAACCAGCTGAAAATCCGATATGTCCGGATGTAAAGATAACATCTTTTCAATTTCCGGCTCAAACCAGATCGGATCAATCTCCTCTTTATGGTGTTTTCTCTTTAAAATCCGATTCAGGACTTCTTCCACTTTTTCCAGGTTCACGTCAGTCAGGTTGGACTGGTAAAATACGTACACCCGTTTTGTATTTTGCATATCCGTATGATCAGCCAAATTATCAAACACTTGCAGGGCATGGTTTGTCTGGGAAAAACGCAGCAGTCCTACTGAAAGAAAACTGCCTCGATTTTCAATCTTAAAGCTTTCATGCAGCCTATTAATCTCTGCATCCAGCCTTTGGGCTATTATTTGATAAGATTTTGCAGCATCCTGCTCTCCCCTTTCCCGGACCCTGCAATCCGACAAATCCAGATAATCCAGTTTCCTTTGTACTGGCGTGGATTCGAGATGCCCTGTCATCGCTTTGCTGATTCTATGATGTCTTGTGTAATAATCCTGTATTATTGTATCATCCCCGCTATCAATGGAGTAATAATCAAAACCGCACAAATCCGGTATATGGCTCAACCAGGCAGAACAAACCGTTTTGGATACACCCGGACTTATCCCGCAATACTGCCTATAGCCCCTCAAGTAGGCTTGAAACAGATAGCGGCACAAGGTAGCTGAAATTGTTGCAGAAGACAAAATCACCTTGCGTCCTGCAGCCCCGGTTAAAAAAATCAATCTGGCCAATCCCTGCAGATCTTCAATTGCAAAGGAATCGATCTCGTCTATTACCAGGTCTGAAGTCAGGATGCGCGTCAAACGCTTGGAAGCATCGGATTTCGGGTTGGTCAATCCCGCCATGAGGTGATCCACGGTGCACACCAATACAGGTACCTGCAGCATTTTGGCCAACTTTTGATTGTTGGAGTTCCAGCTCGATTCGCCCTGGGGACCTGCTAACAAGGAGGGGAAATTGGAATCAAAATCAATATAGGTGTCACCGTATATCCGATCCGCCAACTCGGATTGAAACCGCCTCTCCTCCATTTCTGCATCTCCGGCGACATCCTGTTGATACTCCACATTTCCCCTCTCCCTGCTGAAATCCTGAAACTCGCCGCCGATCAGGACTGCAGCCTCTTGATTCTCCTGAAAGCCAATTTCATCCGAACTTACATAATCCTTGCCAGACTGCTCCGTGAGTGTGCGAAGCCCCAGGGACAGGGTGAAACGAATATTCCCCTCCCCTTGCAGATGACTCATAAACCGGGGTATACAACGGGTTTTCCCCGTACCTGTTGCAGCGGACATCACACCGAAAAAACCGAAATCCCCCCCTGACTTGTTTTGCCCGGAACGTATCTTTTGCGCGATTTTCTGGGCTGTCTCCTGCCAGGCAAAACTGCCTGACAATTCCTTTTTGGATTTCAATTTCGAGGGAATCCCGTTCACATAGTCCAGCCTGTGACCTTGCCAGACAAGGTCCAACCATTCCATATTGCGCGCAGCATATCTTCCCACGTCGACCAGGTGCTTGGACAAGGGCTGGGCCATTTCCCCACTGTCAATATCATAGGGAGTAGCAAAACAGATGTTGTCAGGATCGTCCTTGTACTTCTTTTGTTTGCCACGGGCAGAAACCGATTGATCTGCTGCCACCAGTGCGGGTCGCGCCAGCAGGAAGCTGTAGAGCAACAGGGTGGAAATTTCCGGCAAATTGATCCTTGATTTCAAATCCAAAATAGAATTGATTGTCTCCTTGACCCTGGCAAGCCAATCCTCGTCGCGCCAGACAGGAGTACCAAAGGTCCTCAAGTCGTCTTTTGCATCTGTCCCTTTTTGATCTGAGTATCCGTGTATATACCTCTTTTCCAATATCCTGGCATTTTTATCATCGAGTTCTGTGTAAGGGAGAAAATGATGGCTCAAGACCAACTGGATCAAAACTGTAAAGACGGGAAAATTTTTGTTCCTTTTTCCGCGGGACTTTGGACTGGGGCCTTGCAGATAGTTATTAATCATCTGATCCGAGGACTTGGAGTCTACGGTCCGTGATCTCAGGGATTGATCAAATTCCTCGAGAACCCTTTCGATCAATTGATTCCAATCCTTGCCAGGAAACGAGGCAATCAGGTCCAGTATTTCATCTTCCGAAGAATAGCTCTCCTTGTGTTTTTGCAACAATTTGCAACAAATATGTGCAGACAACCGTTCGTGCCTTGCGGGATCTGCCTGGGACGAACTCCTGCCGCGGATTTTTCTCTGAAAGGAGACGACGCTTTTTCCCAGGTCGTGAAGCAGCCCTGCCAAACGGGTTATTTCGGATAAAAAAACACTCAACTCCTTTTTGGGGATCTCCCTGGGCAATTGCTGCTTGGTACAGCTGAAGACAAAATGCCCGTATTCATCAAAATTTTTCCTGCTTCCAACAATAAACCCAATTTTTTGAGTAACCCTGGAAGTAATCACGTGGCAGATCACGGACATATTCCTGGTGGCGTGCCTCTGCAGTTCCTTTTTCAGCTCGTGCAAACCCTCTTCGTCAATGCTCCCCATCCAGACCTGGGAACCGCATTGCGGGAGATATTGTGAAACTATCCTGCGGGTCCTGACCCAAGCCTTTTTCCTGGATTCGCTTATAACGATCACATTCATTCAGCTTCTCCGAATTGATTGCATAATCCCTGGACAAGGTCTATTAAATCAGCCAAGGACTTTTGTTGCCTGAAAACATCTATTAACCGGTCCCGAAAATCCTGGCCGGGAGTCTTCTCGAAAGCACATTGAAATGCCGTGGGCATTACCAGTGCATCCTTGATCACATCCGCTATATCGAACACCAGTGCACCTCTCCGGGTCTCCCCGTGCAACACCGGAAAGGAATGGGGAATGCCCATCACCCAAAGTGCTGTAGCCGCAATCCCGTAGGCGAGGTAATTCCCGTGATCCAGAAAATCGTTGAACAGATCCACGCCTTCCTGGCCCGGGTCCCTGACGAACTCGACATTGAAATGGCCTGCCAGAAGCGAATAAAGCTTTTTGGCGTATTCCGCCTCCCTAAGCAGGATGTCGTTACGGCTGTTGCAACTTTCCAACTCCGCAACATAGCGTTGTCCGGGTTCAAAAGGGTCGGGATAGCCAAACTTGGTCCAGAACTTGTCCACCCTCTGGACACGATCCTTTTGCAATTTCCTGGCCACCCGAATCCTTTTTCCGGGATCGAACCAGAAATACGCCCATTTTTGCATCCATTCAGTCGGCCGGTATTCATTCTGGGAGGCAAGAAAGAGCGGAGTGCCGTATCCACCGGTAAAGGCCACCATCACCTCTTCGTCCGCCAGCTTTCTGGCGGCTGCCTGGGTAATGGAGGTTCCACTCCCCAGCAAAATAACCGAGGTGTTTTTGGGAGGTATTGCTATGAACTTGGTAAAAGCCCCTTCCTCCTTGGAATAGACAAGCCGATCGTCACGGGAATGCACCCTGCAGTGCTCCAGGTAATACACACCTTGTTTGTGGGACGGCAGCAATTTTTTGGATTTATACGTCTTCATCTCCAAGATCCTTGGGTTTTAGCAAATACTTGCGGATTTCAGGATAATTTCTTACACTCAAGAGGTTTTTCTCATAGTTGCAGGCATCACTGTCAACATCTATTGTATAGCAATCCAGGATATACTTGACCATGGCCGCATTGGTCTCTATCTGCAAGATCCCGTTGTTGTTCATGCCGAATTCCTCTTGTATAATCCTTCTGCGCTCGCGGTTTCTAATACGCGGATTTATTTGCAGCTCCACACTAACGCGGGTATTCCATTCCGTATCTTTGGGTTCGTTCCTGAACGAAGTATGCACGAATCCCAGAAAGTTTGTAAACCTGGGCAACAAGAAGTCCCGGTAACCTATCTCCCCCCTTTTTTCCCTCAATCCCCTGATATGCCAACGATATCCGGTATTGATCAACTTGGTGGGCTTGATTATCCTCTCCTCCACATCCGCACTTTCCAGGGCCTGATACTTGACCCTGGCCATTATGTTATTCCTTAGCGCGGACACAACCCGGGAAACCACATAAGCGTTCACCCTTCGAACAGAAGGAGCCGGATAGCCCAGACTCTCTAACCATTCCGGCTTGCTCCCGATGGTTATCAGATTCATGTAATTGTTTATATCAGGTCCTTTCGGGAAAAGGGGCGGACTGGACACAAGCAGGCAGTATCTCTTTTTCGAATCCTCGTAATCCAGGGTTTCCGGAAACATTTCTTGATACAGCTTGAATTCCTTGATCGCCTGAGGACGGCTGATTTCGAACTGCTGCATCAAGCGGGTAGTATCCACGCTTCCTTCCCAATAGGCAACTACCTCGATAAATTGCAGCCTGATCCTGCGGTCCCATTTCAGGTCCCTTAGCATTTTTGATCCAAAACTTTAGATTAAATTTATTAATATTGCATTGAAATTTATATTTTACCGGGGCGGCCACCCTTGCCCCAAGTGCTTATCCAGACTTCAAGAGGCCCGGATAATCAATTCGTACAGTGCACCACAAAGCTGCGGCTTGAATTGATCCAAACCACCTGGTAGTTAAAACAGGGAACCGTAATTGTGGCTTCAACTCCAAGTAAACATTTTGAACAATAAATTTGACACTTTGTAAATAATTTTGTATTATATTATAAAATCTATCCAAAAATGTCAATTAAATTTATTAACTAAAAATTAAGGAGCTAATATGCAACTTACTCCTTGGTTCCAACAGGTATTACAATATTACCAACCAAATGCGTTAACAGACAAGAATCTGAAAGGCAGGGCCAAAGAACTGATAGCCAAAAAGGGGCCCTGTCATGTTGCTAGCATGTCCAGCTCGGCACGTCCCTTTTTCCAACTGGATACAGAGCAGGACTGCAGCAATGATTTGTCCCGCTCCCTGCTACTGACCTCGGTTATCGGCTCCCTGCACAAGGATGCCAGCCAGGCCAAGCTGGAAATCCTTGCAAGAATGCTGCAAGGGGATTTTGAATGGGAAGAGCTGGAGAACAGGGCAAAAGAGGTACTGGACCTGGTTACTGGCTACAACTGTGAAGAATTGCAAGACTACGACAAAAGGCCGATGGGTTTTATAAATTCGCCAACCTTTATCCGGAATTTCAGTCCCTGGACCCTAAAATTAAGGGATTCCAGGGCTAATGCCCAGAACGAACTCTCCCTGCCGGCCTATCCGGGAGCCAGGGAATCCAGGGAAACTCCCCCGGTCGGAATCTGCACCTCCTGCTACAATTATTACGCAAAACACCATGTAAGGAACAATTTGGGACTTGACGTCAATCACTTCCTGAACCTGCAAATAAGAATCGACAACTATTCCTGTCCCCTTCAGACCCTGCTCTCGCTCCAAATCCATCCCGGCTGGAGCAAGCAAGCGACAAGTGCTTATCCGGAGTTGCAAGCACTTTCAGACACGTTGATCAAGCAAATCCAATCCAACCACGTTTTTGGGGACTTGGAACAAATAGATCCGGACAAGGGTTCCAGACTGCTTATAGACGAATTACCGGAATCTGAAGAAGAAATCGAGCTCACCCCGGTAACTTCGGTACAACTCCTGGAGGACTTCCAATCCACATACAGGTACATAACTTACGATTACAGGGTAATGTCCAGGGCCAGGGAACTGCATCTGACCATGACTGTCGGAGACGGCAACCCAGTAAACATAGGGGCGTTTGCCAGCAACAGGAACGGCAACATCGTCCATATAGGCCAATCCGACAATGTTCGGATCGCGCCCGGAATAATGAACAGGATCAACAGGCTCTACAGGGACAGGGTGCTGAAAAGGGAAGAAACGGCAAGGCATGCCAAAACCAGGCACCCGCGGGAGTCGGATTACAACTTCAAACTCCGCAAACACCGCGGATTTGAATATGCAGTAAAAAAATATCTCGATTTTTGCGGCAAATTGAAAAACCAGATCCGGGATCTGATTGATGGGGAAGAATACACTGACAAACAGGATTTTCTCTCCTTTTTCAACAACACGCCCGGGAAACAGACCATGCTGTCCTTGCTGCTGGAGGATTTCAAGAACCCGGATCTTGTAGAAATACTGACCAATTCCATTTTCAGGAACCTGTATGCAAAATCCGACATCCCGGTTGAAGAAAAACAAGAGGATTTACAGGGAATAAGTTCCATTATCTGGAGGAGATTGACATGATTCAGCATATTATTATCCAAATAGCAGCAGACAACATAAACGTCGCCCAGACTCCGGTCTGGTCCGTGTCCCCTTATTCAATCAGCAATTTTCTAAGGGCTTTCCAGGAAAAAACCAACGCATATACAGATCAAGCCAATGAATTCGTTGTCAACTCCTTTGCGGTCATCCAGCACAGCCTGCAATCCTATAGCGGGATGCTCTCCGGGGCAGGTGTGGAGAGTGAATACAAGAAATCCATGGTATCAAGCAAGAATGTTGACGAGCACGCCATCTTTCACAGATTCCCCTACAAGCTCCTTGCTTCCGGACATTTCTCCCTTATAGCGGAAACCGAATTTATCGAGGGCGATGTTTTCGAGCATTCTGCGTTCCGGGAAGCAGCCAGGCTTGTGCTGCAAAACATGAAGTTCCTGGGAGGACAGATAACCCACCAGGAATTGGCAGGTCCATTGGATTCAGAGCTGAAATTGAAAGAGCTTCTCAAAGAGCAGAATTATTCCGGCCTGCTTTACAGGCTAAACAACGAGAGATTGCAATCATTTGTCGATCAGGGTTACTCGCCTGCCGAAGCCCTGCTCTGGTCAACCCAGCCATTGATGGATTCCACCGGCAAAGAGGTTGTTAACAAGCCTGGTTCCAACTTCCCTAGCCTGATTGGTTATCAATTGCTGGAGCATCCCGGAAAAAGGTCCGGCACGCGGGAGGCGAATCACAGGCATGCCTATGCAGAGCCGGTTTTTTCAGTAATAGACAGGGTGCCGGTGAGGCAATACTTGCACAGCAGTAGCGGACTTAGGGATTGGTCACTCTTGTGGGAGAAAAGATTCGATTCCCGGTCAAACACATTATATGTAAGCAACGAATAAACAAGGAGGTATATACATGGCTATTCAAACAAGCACAAAAGAGTTGAAGAACAACATTCCCCATATGTGCAATGTAAACGGCTCTATCCGCCCGTCCAATGCGAACATCCTGAATGTTTTCGACAGCGGGGAAACCACCCCGGTAGTTATCCAGGAATCTTCTGTATTGGGCACGACAAGTGAATTCAAGGAAGCATATTTCAAAGGGGAAGGGGAAGAACTGAAAATAGACACTCCCAATCCCCACCGCGTGGAAGTGGCCCATCTGGACCCGGAAGTGAACAGGTTTTGCGTCCAGGGCTCTGTCAATTTTGTCCCCCAGTGCATGCAACTCACCAATTGCCAGGAAAATCAAAACAAGACCTTTGGCTTGACCGAGAAGGTCAGGGAAGTAATGCAGGATATAAAGCAAAAAGGAGGGATGGGGTATCTTGCCCGCAAGTATGCGGTTCAGCTCGTGAACGGGGACATCCTTTTCCGTAACAAATACGCGGCTGACTTGCGTTGTGTGGTGAGTTTCCAGGACAAAGGGGAACAGGAACTGGAGTTTGACTGCCTGGCTGACGATTTCGGCAATCCCGAAGGCATTGAGACTCTAACCCGCTATATAGAAGATGCGCTGACCCGGGATCACTGCTATTTTCATCCTGTTTACAAGATTTACGGCACAATAAATTACGGAGGCGAGGTCTATCCTTCCCAGGAATTAGATATGAGCAGCAAAAAAATACTCTTTCGGAACAAGATCTACAACGAACCCGACGCCGCCGGGATACACAGTCAAAAAGCAGGGAATGCCCTGAGAAAGATCGATACCTGGTATTCCAATTACGCAAATCATGAGCGGGCTATACCAGTAGATCCCTTTGGTCCGGACAAATCCAGGGCTACTGCCATGAGAAGGCCCGGAAGCGGAGAAACCTTCTACGAAATCTTTGCCGGACTGGATAAACTGGCAGAACGCTTGGCAAATCATGCCGAACCTGACAATGACGCCATGTTTTTTGCCGCCATGATGGTTCGAGGCGGGGTGTTTTCCACATCCAAGGGCAGTTAAATTTAAAGATGTTATTATGTGATTATGTGGTTAAGTTATTACGTGGTTACGCAAGAATAAAAAAACAGAGGCTAATATTCAAAAATCGAGGGATGGCTCTCGCTACATCGTAGTCGAGATTGCACATGCTTCGTCGTACCCGCGTGGGATGGCAATTAACCCGGGAGGTAAAACATGGAGCCAAAGTATCTGGAAATAAACCTAGATCCAAAAGTAGATCCAGAAGATGTAAATTTTGCCGTGAACAAGGCTATCAACAGGTTGCACGGCATCTTTCACAGCCAAAAAATCCGGGCCGGAATAGATCTGCCATTGGCCACCTCCAAATACTTGGGGACCAAGGTCAGGATTATAGGGAGACAGGCTGTGCTGAACGCTGTGCTGAACAATGCCGGAATGCGGGAGCTGGAAAAAAGAAGAATGATAAGGTTGCAGGGTATCGAGGATATACCCCAAAATGCAAGAAGGATTCAGGTGAAAAGAGTACGGAACAAGGACAACAACGAACTATTGAAAAAGGCCCGCAAGAAGAGGAACCATTTGATCAGTAAAGGTGTGGACCCGAAGGAGCTGGATTCGGTGCAGACCCTGAAATCCAGGATGCAGAACAGTGAACAACTACCCTATTTTCTGATCGAGAGGAACAACAAAAAACACAGTGTATTTTTTGACTGGAAACAGATTACCCAAGATATAACCTGGAGGGAAGACGGGTTTAACAGCTACGGCTTGAGTTCAAACATAAACGGATTTGCATATAGGTTTTAAGGATCTAATTGAGGCGGATTTCAATAATCCTATATTTCAATATGTTACAGAAAGAGCTCGAAAACATCCTTTCAAGATGTATTCAAGGATAACTATTCTCAAATATTGAATATAAAAGTTTAAATCTCCTGTGAACCGCCGCATAGGCGGCTTAGAGAACATATTATTTCCGGGTTCGCTACAAGGGCGAGTGAACCGCCGCATAGGCGGCTTAGAGAAAAGACATAGTAGTGTTGGTTACTGCGGACACG